>Ga0180009_10000443_pt1 | contig 58257 bp, 54 predicted proteins | sample OS_PC_MetaG_FD_123537 | JGI IMG/M metagenome (GOLD analysis project Ga0180009, IMG submission 123537) | Groundwater microbial communities from the Aspo Hard Rock Laboratory (HRL) deep subsurface site, Sweden - OS_PC_MetaG | ecosystem: Environmental > Aquatic > Deep subsurface > Groundwater... | reverse complement strand
TCCGACTCCTCCGAGTTGTGGCTACCGCTCGTCCGCGCGAAAGCAACTTCAGTCCAAGTCCCAAAGCGCGAAGGATGTTCGATTTCCCTTCGTTATTCGGTCCTACCAGAACCGTGTACTCAGAAAGGGGAAGATTATAGGCAGTAGTGATAGAGCGATAGTTCTGTGCGCTGAATTCCTTGAGTCTCATGGCGTATCCTCAATCCTGCGGCTTAGGACCTAAACGTTCTTACTACTCACCTTTGTCAACTCAATCGCCAGAAGAACCCTTCGTCTCCACCGGATGGACAGAGGTCATGATTTGCGCTGTAGCTCGGCTACCGGTTCTGCCATTCCGGTTTGCGCCGCTCAAGGAATGATTGAATCCCTTCGTTGGCGTCATGCGTGGCCATTAATTCATCGAGGTAAAGCCGCTCCTGTTTCTGGAGTCCATCTTTAATGACGCAATTAAACTCCATTCGCGCAGCTCTAACGGCGTATCTTAATGATGAGGCGCTCTTGGGAAGGATATGTTTCTCAACCCATGCGTCAACGCCCGCCAGCATCGAATCATGATCATCGAATACTTCTGTGGCGAGCCCAATTGCCACCGCTTCCTCCGCCGATATGATCTTGCCGGACAGCAGAAGTTCATCCGCTCTTGCCTGACCTACCTTCATCGGTAGTATCAACGAGGCGGGTGGTGCGAAAACACCGAGATTGATCTCCGGTTGCCCCAGCTTTGCAGATCTGTCCACGAACAGGAAATTACACATCAACGCCAATTCCATTCCACCGCCCAGACATTGGCCGGACACTAACGCTGCCGTTGGAACAGCCAGGTCTGCAAGAGCATAGAACAACGCGTGAAACTCCTTCAACATCTGAGGAGCTTTGTCGTATGTATGTTCTGCGACGCTTGCGCCGAAGCAGAAATGATCCCCCGCGCCGGTGAACTGCAGAAACTTCACGCTACCCTGCTGGCTTACATCGCCCAGTGCCTTCTGCAGATCAGCCATCATCTCGGAATCTAAGACATTCGCTTTGGGTGCGTTCAACGTCAGTCTAACGACCTGGTTGTCGTGCAAGGATTGAGTTAGAATTCTGTCAGACATAATATCTACCTCGGTAATATGGCGTCAAGGAGTTCCTCATCCCACGGATGTCCCTCGGAGAGCATCTTACGAAGCTTAATGAAATCGACTTCCCGGTTACCTTTGGGTCCTTCATTGAATGCTCTGAACCCGGCTTTCGCCTCAGTCATCATGTTCAATCCAAGCCAGTCGCGGTTTGATTGCTGATTTCTGTCCCAGTGTTCCAGTTTCTTCTTTCTCAAACTATTGAGTGTTTTGTTAATGCAGTCCGGCATCAAATACATCATCTTCGTACAGAGAGAATCTACCAACTTGTCCAGAGGTGACAGGTCGATTGTTCCGCCTTTCAGAGTTTCCTTACCCGCTTTCATCTCATCGCCCGATTTTGTTCTGCCATACACGATTTCCCCGGAGTCATCGAGCCATTGATCGGTAATAACCAGCGGATTCCGTACGAATTTGTCATCCACCTTGAGTACCGGGACCGCCTTTGTAATCAGCCCATAATTCTGCGCTTCGTAGGCGGTCCACATCTCGCATAGTGTGCAGCTCTGCATGGCGCGTTCGATCCCAACAAAGAGGTGCAGGAAATCAGTACTGCCGCCTTCCGGAGCACTCCCGTGCCTTGGGCCCGCCTGGCCGAAAACAGCCAAATCACTGGCGATAGTGAAATCGCAAGCCATTCCGATTTCTTGTCCGCCGGCGACTCGCATCCCGTTAACACGGCAGATAACGGGTTTGTCACACATGAGAATTGACGTTATCATGTCATTGAAAAGCCGCATATATTGCTTGTATTCCAACGGCCTGCCTGAATAGTACTCAGCATACTCCTTGGTGTTGCCTCCTGTACAGAATGCCTTATCTCCCACCGCGGTAAAAACAACAGCAACGACTGAACGGTCATTCGAGGCCTTACGAAATGCCAATATGACTTCCTTGACTGCGGCGGTCGTATATGAGTTGTATTGCTTGGGATTGTTTAGTGATATCCAGGCGTTATTCAATCCATCGACCGGATCGCCATTTAGATCCAGACATGGCCGCAACTCGTAGATTATCTCTTTGAATTCTACGTCGACCAAATCGTGACTAACGATATTCATACCCATTCTCTACTCTCCTATTCTGACAGATATTGTCATTCTGCAATTCCTGACCTCTCAGAATATGTTACCCAAGCAAATAGGCACTCTAAAAGTCAGGAATTAGGACCGATCGTTTCAAGAGTTTATGTTCTAACGTCTGTTGAAATATGTCGTTAATCTGTGACAATCCGAAAGTGTCAGTAAACGGTTTAAGTTTCAGCTTACCTTCAGTTGTTAGATTTATGACATCGGTATAGAGCTCAGGCTTGCATCCCCAGGTACCGATAAGTTTCGCATCAAAAGCCATGAGGTTGCTGAGACGGACTTCCAACTTATCGAGAGTGAATCCGACGATGGAAAGCGTCCCTGCAATACCTAAAAGAGCAAAAGCCAATTCCTGGCCTGCTTTGGTGCCAGACATCTCGAAGATCTTCCACCCGAACGGTGACGCACCCAACTCCTTGCAAGCATCCTTCACTTTCTTCTTTATCTCTTTGATATCGAGACCTTTGGAATTCAACCCGGTTGACACGCCGACCTCCGCAAGCTGATCCAGTTTGTCCTGCGCTATGTCGATCGCAAGGACCCTGGCTCCCAAAATCTTCGCTAGTTGGGCCGCATAGATGCCTATGCCACCTACGCCGATGACGATGGCAAAGTCACCCTCCTGCAGATCACTCTTGACGATGACCTGATATGGTGTCGATACGGCATCAGCAATGACTGAGAGTTCTGCCAGCGAATGAGTCTCCAAAGCTGCATCAGGCACCAACGTCAGGTATCGGGCTGGAACAACGACATGGCTGGCAAACCCTCCATTGAAATCGTTGCCCGGCATCTTCTGATTCTGGCAGATATTGCTCTGTCCTTTCTTGCACAACTCACATTCGCCGCAAGGCAGAACTGCCGGAATAATGACTGGTTTACCTTTGAATTCAGAGGGTCCCTTGAGAACCGTGCCGCTGATCTCATGTCCCAATACAAGGGGCAATTCGTGGCGTGTCGGAACCCCGTAATGCCAGAAACTTAGATCGGTATGGCAGACGCCACATCCGGCAACCTCGACTAAGGCCTCACCCTCGCCGATTTCCGGTACTGGGAAAGTAACCTGTTCAAAGGGCTTATCCTTCGCAGTCATTTGATAAGCGCGTATTTCTTCCATGATTATCTCCTTCGGAGCATCATACGGATAATTACGTGGAGTGTCAACTGCAATCTCGTTTTCAGTGACCTTCTGCTTCTATTTGCGATATGATTGCATTCATTTCGCTGAGTGTTCCATCATGTGAACCAGGCAGGTTATTGTCTGGTTGACAGGAGTGGGCAGGTTATGCTTACGTCCGTACTCTGCGATTCTCCCATTCAGATAATCAATCTCTGTCAGAAGACCATTATCCAAATCTACAAGCATTGAGGGGCGATGGTATCCGGCGCCTTTCAGGTAATTGATGCTGAACTCGCGGAAATCTCTCTTGAGACTAATCCCCTCGGCTTCGGCCACGCGAAGCGATTCATCAATGATTGCCTTCACAAGCGCCAGACCATCAGGGGAGTCCATGACATCTTTCATCGTTAGCTTGGTAATTGCACAGACCGGGGAAAGAGCAGAATTCAAGATAGCTTTCTCCCAGGCATGATCTCGGAAGTCAGCAGAGACTTCTGTCTTCAGATCAACGGAGTTAAGCATTTTGACGATCCTGTTTGCTATTGCTTCTCCTCTCTTTGTCAAGGCTGAGATATAGTTGGGCGGATTGAAGAACATAACATTCACGGTATTAGGACTTGACATACTCCCGGCAAAATTCACAGCCATTCGTAGCGTTCTGTCATCACCAAGAATCTCGGCCACCTCCTGTTCGTTGTCCAGACCATTTTGGGCGCACATTACGTATGCGTCCTCCGGAACAATCTCTGAGATGATGGAGACCACTTTCTTAAGGTTTGGAGTTTTCACGGACACGACAACAAGATCAAGATCGTACTCTTTCAACTCCTGAACCGAATAGCATGCTTCCTCAACACTGACTTCCTTCTGGATGGTGTTCTCTAAACGGACTCCCTCCTTCTTGATCAGATCGATCTTCTCACGATCAATATCACACGGAACAACAAATGCTCCCGCATCAATGAAATGCGCCGTCAGCCCCGAGCCAGTGGGCCCCATACCGATCACGCCTACGCGCAACCGGGCATCATCGGATTTTTCTGTCATAATTATCTCCGAAGTTCAGTTGCGTACTAGTATTCTTCTTTTATCCACCACTGCCACGACAAGAAACGTCACAAGACTTACTATCCAACAGAGAAATATCGGGTGAGCTAATCCCGCTTCCTTGAAGAAGGAGGGGACCTGAGGGAAAGTAAGCCAGACTGTAAGGGCTCCCATCGCCATAAGCAAGGTCCACACCGCGTGAGAACGCCTGCATACTTGAGGCCAGAATATAGTCATCAATGTCAGCAGAGTGTATGCGGTGGTCAAGGTCAGACCGATGAGCAATGTCTTGAGGATGCCTGATACCGAAACAGCAAGAATATATGTGACAACACTCAACGCCAGGACCGAAATTCGAGAGACAACTCTCTCTCCTTTTTCATCGAGGCCAGGAGCCACGAATCTCTTGACCAGGTCTCCCACAACCAAAGTGGCGCTTCCAATCAGGAGGGCGGATGCGGTCGACACATCGGCTGCCCAGAGCCCTGCAAGAATAACACCTGCCACGAACGGACTCAGACTCAGAACCATGCGAGGAAGAGCTTCGGTGGGAACAATCCCCGGATGAAGAACTGCCGCGGCAACACCAATCAATGCGCTGACGAAGCCAATAGGCAGGATGATCAAGCCGCCCATTATGAAGCCCTTTCTGGCAGATTGACCGTCCTTGGCAGCAAAACTAATCTGGACGATCGATTGCACCGAAAAAACCGTTGTGCACATAACCACAAACCACGCGATAATCAAACCCCAACCAATCGCCCCAAGATCGAAACCGGGATGCTGAGGCGGGAGTTTGGACACAATGTCGCCGATTCCTCCAACTTTGCCCACCGCCATGATGGCTCCCAGGACAACTCCCGCGTATATGAACGTCACATTGATGATATTTGTTATGCCTGCCGCCCAGAAACCCCCGATCAGAGTTGTGCCGACGAAGACAATCGCAGTAACCAGCATCCCTGTCTGGAAGCTGAATACTTCGGGAAGCAAAGATGAAAGAATAGCACCACCGGCCACATACTGGAGGGATGTGATGACAACCTGAAGGACCAACTGCCCGATCACCCCGATTACCCGACCGGAGACGTTGTAGTGTCTTTCAAAAAGTTCCGGCAGTGTGGAGACTTCCAATCGACGATAACGGTGAGCTGCAAATAGGCCAACCAGTAGTGCACCTGCTGCCCAGGCGGCATTATACCACCCGGCTGATATTCCAGAACTGTAGGCTCGCTCCGCAACGCCAATAGTGGATGCTCCACCGACAGCCAGACCAGTCAGAAGAGGGGCAATAACCCAGGATGGAAGATTGCGTCCCGCCAATAGATACGCTATCATCCCTCCTCGACTGAGATGTCGGGTCAACCAGGTAATGGCAAAGAGGAGAACGATGTACGAACAGACAATGCTCAGGGGAATCCAGTTCATCGTCAACTCATTCTTATCCGGCGTTTGATGTTTTCAGGCGGGCATCAACCACTTCTACGCCTTTTCCTTCTTCAAACGCAAAGACAGGATTCAAGTCCATTTCGTCTATTTCCGGGAAATCGGAGCAGAGCTGCGATAGTCGCATTAAGGTCTCAGCCAGCTTGTCTATGTCAGCCGGTTTTGCCCCTCTTGCACCCTGTAGAATAGGGTACCCCTTGATCGAGGAGATCATCCAATTGGCATCCTGTTGTGAAAGCGGCGCCAGCCTGAATTGAACATCCTTGAGAGTCTCCACAAAGATACCACCCAAACCAAACATAAGCATCGGCCCAAGACCGGCAGTTGCTTTGGCTCCCATGATCACCTCTGTGCCAGCGACCACGTGTTCCTGGAGAATGAAACCGGGCTTATGTTCTTTGAATTGCGAGGACATTCTGTCGAATGCGTCCAGAAGTGAAGCCTCATCCTCAAGATTCAGACAAACACCCCCGGCATCTGACTTATGAACGATTCCTTCTGCATCGACCTTCAAAACCAGCGGATACTTGAGCTTCTGCGCTTCCTTCTTAAGATCCTTCTCGGTGTCTATCCGTACGGATTTCACGGTCGGAATTCCGTAGCACTGAAGCAACTCAAATACGTCGGCTTGTGGTAAGAACTTCTCCTGACCACGGTAACGGCTCATGATCCCTGCTGCCTTTTCGTTGTCAGTCTTATACTCCACATACTCAGGGGTTTCTCTCCGCAGAATCTGACCATATTTGATCAGTGCTGCAAGAGCTCTCGATGCTGATTCGGGGAAATTGTATACGGGAATGCCGCTTTCTCTGATTAACCGAATAACTTCACCGAATTTCTCTTCAATAGTGAGGATTATACAAATGATCGGTTTTTCAGCAGTCGCTCCGATCTCAGCAAGCTTGCGAGCCACAGCTTCGCAGTCGACAAAAGGAGGCGTGACGAAACAGAGAATAAGCGAATCCGTATTCGGGTCTTTCAGGAGAAGCTCGACAGCTCCGCCATACTCCTTAGCACCGGCAGTCGCAATCACATCGACCGGGTTGGAGACAATTGCTTCGGAGAAGAGCAGTTCCCCTAGCGCCTTTCCGGTATCGGGACTCAACTTCGCCAATTTCAGGCCGGATGAAATGCATTCATCGACAGCAATAATTGCCGGTCCCCCGGTATTCGTGACAATGACGATATTCTCAGATTTCGGGATCGGCTGTGTTGAGAAGGAGATGGCGGCTTCAACCATTTCCTGCTGAGAGTGAAAGCGCATGACACCGCTTTTCTCGAAGATTGCATCCGACAATGTTTCCTGCTCCAGCAGGGAGCCGGTATGTGAAGCAACAGCCGCGACTCCCTCGGATGTCTTTCCAGTCTTCAAAGCCAAGATAGGCTTCTTTCTGGTAACCCTGCTGGCGACTTCGAGAAAACCGGCGGGATCCTTGAGTGTCTCGATATGTACCATGATGGCTTTGGTCTCTTCGTCCTGACCAAAGTAATCAATGATTTCATTCATACTCACATCAGCTTCATTCCCGAAGCTGGAGTACATCCTTATTCCGATACCGATGCGATGAAGCTCCAGTTTCAATGTCTCGCCAACACCTCCACTCTGCGCTACTATTGAGATGTTCCCGGGTGTCATCGGCACAAAAGTGAAGTTGGCATAGATCGATACGGATGGATCGGAATTCTGAATTCCCTGGGAGTTGGGCCCGTAGATGCGCATTCCGTACTTGTGTGCAATCTCGACTATCTGCTTTTCGAGTGCGAGCCCCTCTTCGCCTACCTCTTTGAAGCCGGCCGTATGAACAATGGCAAACTTCACACCCTTCTTGCCACAGTCTTCGAGGACAGCGGGAACCAGAGAGTTCTTAATGGATATGTTCACAAGATCTATTTCATCCGGCACATCGCCCACAGATGGATACGTCCTGAAGCTTTTGATGACCTTTGATTTTGGATTGATAGGATATATGGGGCCTTTGAAATCATGGTCAACAAGGTTCTGGATTACGATGTGGCCGATACTCAAGGGGTTATTTGAAGCGCCGATAATCGCCACTGATCTGGGTTTGAATAAACCGTCAAGCATTCTGACCTCCTCTGGTATCTAAAGAGTACAGAGCCGCACCAAACGCGCCTGTCAACTGCGGAAGCGGGGGAACGGAAATTTCCCTTCCCAGTCTCTCTTCAAACATCTTAACAAGGTATGGATTGTGGGCCACCACTCCTCCACTCATCACTATATCTCCATTCATTGAGTCCATCTCAAGGACTCTCTTGATTACTGAAACAAAAATGCCCTTTATGATGTCCGCCACGTCGATGCCTTCTCTTATTTTGGCCAGGATTTCGGTACCGGTGAATACAGTGCAATAGCTGCCGATTTGAATACTATTTCCCGCCTTTTGAGCTAGCCCATCGAGTTTCCCCAACTCAATCTTCAGACGATTTGCAATCTCTTCGAGAAACGCGCCGGTGCCAGCAGCACATTTCCGATTCATCTTGAAGCTGGTTCTCTTTCCGGCATCATTGATTTTTATGATCTTGCTGTCCTGCCCTCCGATGTCGATCAAGGTGTGGGCGCGGGGAAAATAGTGGAAGCTGCCGGTGGCATGGCAGCTTATCTCGGTTCTTGTGTCGTCGGCATACGGAACATTTCGTCTCCCGTATCCAGTTGTCACTGTAGTACATTCGCCCATGTCCAGACAGCCGGCTTTCTTACGAGCTGTCCGAAAGGCCTGGTCGGCTGCAGATTCAAAATCAGCTCCGGAATCGTTTACCGAATGGCCGAGAATCTCTTTTTTTTCGTTGATAATGATCGCCTTAGTAGTGGAGGCGCCTATATCAATCCCTGCAAAAAAGTTCTTCAAAACCGTTTACACATGTCCATGGCATAGATATCATCTACTAGTCTCTAATTGCTCTATAAAGGCTTCGATATTGGTCTTAGCCTGCTCTTCGGAGAAACAGCGCAGGTCATTCAAATCGCCATTAATGGTTACCGTAGGAATGTTAAGTCTCTTCTCGAGCCTCTCGGGCATGCCATAGCGATTATTGGAGTTGTTTGGACACGTCTTGGCATCATGGAAGAGAATTCCATCCAGCTTGAACCTCTTGACGATGTCTTCGATGTATTTCTCCTTGAAATTCTCGTCTCTTACAATGAATATCTCGGTATAGGCCCTGGCCATGCTCAGAATCGGGTCAGCCGGGTCGAAGGCCTCGAAAATCCAGCTGTTGCAGTAGGTAGAAGCGATTACAGCTGTGTTAAACCCGATGAAAAACTCTGACATGTCTCTCAGCTTGCCCCAGATTGGCATCCCCTCCCAGTAGAGGCGGAATTTCTCGCCCTCAACCGCTCCCACACCATTCTTGGCTCTTTCCTCCAATTCCTTCAGAAGCAGCTCGTAGTATTCAACGGCGGTTTCAGAACCCCTCAGGACAACAGCAGGTCCCATATGTATCGTCGCGTCAAAGAAACTGAGAGGAGCCGGAGCCGACATGTTAGTTTCCAGGACTTTCTTCCATGATGCGCTGCATTTCTTGGACAAGGCCACAACCTCTCGGAATCTGTCGATATCGAACTTGTTGCCTGAAATCTTCTCCAGAGGAGGGATTATATCCTTTATCTGTTGGACTATGCCCTCAAGGACTTCATCGGTGATCTTGCCGATATTCCGGAATGAGGAGATTCCCATTATGGGAACCTGGAACTCCCTCGAATACCAGGAGAGCCAATCCTGGACATCGCGGCATTGATTGGTGTTGAATACCAGCACATCGGGTTTGGGCAAACCCTCGATTCCCTCATAAGCTCGCGTAAGCGGGGTTTCCTTTCTCAGATAAGCTCCAACATCGCTTGTAAGATATGAGCATATATCAGGGGAGTAACCAATAGCATTGGCGGCCGGTATGCAGTTGGTAGCCATCCGCGTGGCTCCCAGCATGGCTCCGTGATTCTCCGGATAATAGACACGAAATCCCAGACTCAATAACAACTCGGCGGGTCCGACACTTGTACACCAGGCGACTTTTTGCGAGTCATCGCGGGCAGCAGCGTCCAATTCATAGAAGTAGTCGGCCATTATTTTTCTCATCTGGCCGGTAGCCTGAATCTTTTTTATGGTAGCTTTCTTTTCCTCACCCATCGCTAACTCCGATGACATCTCTAAACGTTCATGATCTTCGCGCATTCCGTACCGATGACACCCTTCTGGCAAACGCGGGAACTCATGAACCCGGCAGAGTGCTTTGCCTGCACGTCAAGCGCCTCAGCAAGTGAAGAGTTACATGACTCCCGGATGCAGTCCATAATAGCCTTTCGGGCTGCGTCTATCGCAGGGTTGTTGGCATTCGGCAGGCTAGTTTCTGTCGGCATCCCACTCAATGCTTCCTTCGCTACTTTCCTCCGCTGGATTGGACCCTGGTCTCCCTCCATTGCTATCTTCCAGGCGGTTTGCAGTGAATCTTCCATAGATCCCACGAAGTCCACCAGCCAGCCGACGGCGTCTCCGGCATTAACCGGTCTTCCGGTCAGCAACAGATTCAGGAGTTTGGGCCAGTCCTCGGAGCGAGTTTTCCTGAACGGCCAGTGACATCCTTCCATTCCGGGGACAACGGGCAGTGTTACTTCCGGCATGCCTAAGGTGCTGCCTTCCGTTGCGACAAGATAATGGCAATGCAAAAGCAACTCCAGGAATCCTCCCAGGCAGCGCTTACCGTTTATGAAACCGACCGAAACCTTGAATTTGTTTTCGAATCGTCTTGCCGTTCGCGACCATGTGCTCGAAATCTGCAAGCCTTTCTCCGCCTTGCTGAGAGCAGGGAAGAACTCGCTCGTATCGGCGCCGACCATCTGCGATGCAAGATGAAAATCGCCGGTAACAATCACGCGGTCAATTCCGTCGTTCAGCAGCCAATCGATAGCTCGGTTCACTTCAGCGTCAACATCGCTGTTGTAGCTTTCCCGGCCAATCGTAATAACGCCCACATTTCCATCGTGTTCAGCATTGACATAAAGCTGTTGCCATTCCTGTCCTTCGATCTGGCTGAACGCATCAGGATACCAGCAGCATCCAGCTGCCTCGGGATGCAACGTGTGATAAGATTCAACCTTCTTGATTGCGGAGTCCGCTCCCAGTCCTCGGATGTATGCCAGAATCCCCGGGCGGAATTGGGCACACAACTCACCGATAGCGTTAATGTGGGACAGGTGCGACCTTCTCTCGTGCAGCATCAGGCTGGTCATCTGGATCACAGGACCGAGTATCCAACTCTGGAAATCAGCTTCCTCATCGTCGCCCAGCGACCAATCAACCAATGGCCTGAAATGGTTCAAAGGATACCAGTTCTGCCCGCTTTCTCTGTGTTCATCCAACTCGGGAGTCGGAGTGAACAGTGCCCCGTATTCTTCGCTCAGATGATGCAGGCACGACCATGTCAGGAAGTTGGCTCCCTGTGCGCCGATAGCATCATGCGCACGGAATGGATTGGGTCCGATCTGCTTTCGGACGAACTTGTCAATCTTCCAGAAAGGCATGTTGGAAGCCCGATGATACCTCAATCCCGCAAGGGTCAAACCGCAAAAGAGAACATCCAGAACAAAAGACCAGTGATCGCTGACAGGTGTTGGTATCATACCCAGCGCCCAAAAAAGCTGAGTAGCTGGAGAAGCACTTGGTTCCACAATCTCCCACACTTTGTTGATTTGGTGAGGAAAAGCCGGATGGGCAATGCCTACGCCCAACTCAGAGCTTGGGAATCCTGACGTTACCGAACGAATCTCTATGGCGGGGAAAGTCTCTCTGAAAATCCCGTAATGGGCTTTCTTGATATCGAGTATTTCAGGTATCGCTTCCAAAAGAAAGCAGGGGCGAAATCCTTTTAGCTCAGATGGGAGCTGCCGACCGTCATAGTTCATCCTGATAACATTCGCCATGATCTTGTCAGCCTTTTCCTGCCCAAATGAGGCTCTCAATCCCTGGTATTGATCGCCAATGCCATCTGATGCGCCGGGAAAATCCAGACCGATCATCGTGACGCCGTACGGCAGCAATCTGGAACCGAGTTGCATGGTCTTTCCAGCTCCGACTATTCCGTTTGCGCCGGAGATAACCATCGCTCCGCGATTACCGGATTCACCAAAAATCTGATCTACAAGGTTTCCGGCCGTCGCAGGCATCTGCCCACGCCGGAAAATATCGAGGACGGTACCCAGCCCCAATGTCTCGAGAGTTGGCTGCCTTAGTGATTTCATCTCTGGCTCCCTCCGTCATTCACCTTGAAGATAGCTGCAATAGCAATGTCACCGGCAGCACAGCCCAAAATCAGCACGTAGCCACCGCCCAGTGAAACCGCCTCTTCCAGAGCTTCGATTACTACTCTTGTCAGCGTCGGTCCTTGAGGATGTCCCCAGACCAGCGGGCAACCGGTTGTATTCATCTTCTTCCAGTCATATTCCAGCAGCTTAGCGAAAATGACATCATTGACCGCGAACGGATTGTGGTTCTTGACCACTACCATATCATCCATCGTCAGAACTGTCTTGCTTAGCAGCTTCTTCACGGCAAGGGCCGGAGCCTCTGGCATGAGACTAGGAAGGGTCCTTATCTCGGCCTTGGCCACGAGTTGAATGTCTATCTCGGGTCGGGGACTGAGTTCACGTGCCTTCTCCTGATTGGTTACGAGCAGGGTGGCCATCCCGTCTGAGGCATGAGTCTGAGTACCGGCTGTCACACAGGTATCGAGCTCGTGCATCGCTCTCAACCCGTCAAGCGACAATTGACGAACACCTGCGTCCGAGTCGATCCGTCCTAAGTGACGACCTTGAATATTCAGCACATCAAGAGGAATAAGGACTCTGTCAAGAAACCCGGAGTCTTTCGCCTTGAAATACTGTTCATAGCGGTAGAAAGCTAACTCGTCAACTTCTCTGCGATCACTCCTGTGCTTTCGCGCTGCCATGCCGGCACACGCAATCATTGCCCTGCCTGTGGCAGGATCGAAACCGAAATTATCCCAGACGTCGCTGAGTGCCATCGTTCTTTCATATGCCCGCCGCTCAGGAAAAACACCAACAGGTGAGTCACTCGTCCGATCGAATGTAAGAACGCCCACAACGTCGTTCGCACCGGTCTGTATCTCAGCGGCTGCGGAGATAACGGCCTGAAGTCCAGTTGCGCACGCCTGTTCCATGTGATATCCGGGAATCCTGCGACCGAGACAACTCGCCACCAACGGGGCGGTCCAGAATTTCCAGTGCCACGGAATGGTCGATCCGATGATTAAATACTCAAGCACACTGGTTGGGACCTTCCGTATGCCCATAATCCTGTTCATCGCCTCACCGGCAAACTGTCCAATATTAACCTCCGCCAAAGCGGTCGTTTGCCAGGCAGGGAAGAAGCTACTGCCCCAAGTGCCGTACGGAACCCTGGCTCTGGCAAACATCGGAGCAACCTCAATCATCGCTGTCTCCTCTGGTTCTTGTCATTGTCCATGCTGAATGTTCAAGCCCGTTAAGATCACTATCGAGGATTTCCCGATATCTTCTGGTTAACCCGGGCCGATATCAACACGTTATACTAATTGAGATTGCCTGCGATGGCAAGTACTTTCGGTGGTGGGTCCGGGAGACCGGTTCTTCAACTGGCATCCTCCCTGCTCCAGTTGCCGCTTTGCCCGCCGCTCTTCTCCACCAGCTGGATCGATTCAATAGTCATGTCTCTATCGATAGCCTTTCCCATATCATAGATAGTCAATGCGGCAGTCGATACCGCAACGAGAGCCTCCATCTCAACACCGGTCTTGTAATGGGTACGGGCTTCCGCCCTAATTTTCACCATCGGAGGATATTCCACAAGCTTCAGATCAACCGCAATGAACGTCAGAGGCAGCGTATGGCACAGCGGAATAATGTCCGATGTCCTCTTAGCAGCCTGGATGCCGGCTATACGGGCCGCCGACAGGGCGTCTCCCTTATCGAGAGTATTCTCCTGCAGTTCCTGGAGAAGCTCTTTCGATATCCGTACTTCTGCCGACGCGACGGCGCATCTCTCAGAATTCGGTTTGCCGCTGACATCCACCATACGAACCTCTCCCTTTTCACCAATATGGCTGAGTTTCTTCCTTTTCATCCTTATCCGCCGATTTTCCACGTATACCGAGTCGATATCATGGGTCCGGCGATCCTCCAGTTATCAGCTCCAGCGCATGTTCCAGAGCCGGTTCGATGACTTTTAGGTTCTCCATCGCGCCCTTCGGGCTCCCGGGGAGATTGATGATAAGACTGTTGCCGACACAGCCGACCACGGCTCTTGATAGGATTGCGTGAGGTGTTATTTCTAAGGATGCCCTTCGCATCGCCTCCTCCATCCCCGGGATACGCCGCTCAATAACTTCGAGAGTCGCCTCTGGTGTGACATCTCTGGGGCCAAGACCAGTACCTCCCGATACCAGTATCACGTTGATCATATCCTCGCTGACCCACTTCTGTAAGACTGATACAATAGATTGTCTGTCATCCGGAACGATATCCAGGAAGACCACATCATACCCCAGACTCTGAAGATACTTCCTCAATCCAGGTCCGGTCTTATCAGAACGCACTCCTTCGAATGACCGGTCACTCGCAACCATAACTGCTGCGCTAAAACGGACACTTCTTGTTTGCATTGTTCAAGAAACCTCGACGCCTCGATTAGGGCCTGCCCGGCAGATCCTGGGTGCCTCTGTCCTGTTCAAAGTAATATTTCGATAGGCCTTAGCCACTGACATATCGTGTCGAATCATTAATCACCATCAGTCATCTATTTGTGATGCGACTCTTTTCTTGTGAAAATCATTACCGTATCATCATTCTCGTCTTCAAAACAGACAGAGCAGTCATTCTGATCGAGCTCCTTGACTGGAATTGTCTTGACCTCATATCCCAGCGTACGGTAGTTCTCGATCGCTTCCTGCAGACGGGAGCCAGACGCTGTGAATCGCTGGACCCATCCTTCTGATTTCAGTCTGTCGACAGATTCTGGTCTCATTACAGCGATCGTTACTCCATACTATCCAGCATCAAGGTGACGCTGCTGTTGACGGCAGATCTTTGGATCTCACGACTCCTGTCCACGTCTGCATCTTCTTGTTGCCAGGCTCCCAGCACAAAGTATGCACCTGTTATACGTCATCAACTGCGACAAGGTGATTAGAATAAATCGTCCAAATCGTCATCGCTCCCGCCGCCACCGGGCAACTCTCCGTGCTCCTGAAGATACTGCTGGATTAGTTCGCTTTCCCGTTTCGTATACATGGGATCCTCTTCCCACAAGAACCATTTGGCGTTTCCGGGATTTTCGAGCCAACTCCTAAGGTCCTGCCGCATATTCGGCGTTCCCGTAATGCGAATTATCCTCTTCTCATCATTGAGCAACTGAAAAACACCTTCTACATCCGGCACAGAATCCATAGCCTCTTCATTCAATGGTAACCATCGCTCAGGAGGCAGGACAACCGGCGTAATCTGTCGTCTAAGATGACATTGCAGGCAGCGCTGGGCCTCTAACATCGCCTCCTGTTCCGAAAGGGTCTGTTGAATAAGGCCAAAACCGGATTTCCGTTCCTCAGGGTCTGCAGACCTGCATTGTTGCCTGTGTTGCAGGAACTGATCCCGGGAAACATCTGCTGTCGGGATATCGATCTCGGCCGAAGTTTGGTCCGAATCAGCAAGGCCGTTGCCTCCGATGTATCTGTCGATTATATCTGCGACACGCCGTCCATCTGCTATTGCTTCGACAACGGATGAAGGACCTCGGATCATATCGCCAGCAGCAAAGACACCTTCCAAACCGAAGGAAAAGTCCTTATCCACGTTCAAAGCGGCTCCGGGTCCCCTCGACAGGTTCTTAACATGGTTCAGCGGCTCAAGATCGACTTGCTGGCCAATAGTCACGATGACCGATTGAGCCGAGATATGTTTGATTTCGCTTTCATCATATTGTGGGTCAAAGTCACCCTGTTCATCGAATACCCTGGTGCAGCGTTTGAGTTCAATGCCCGATATCCGGCCACGGCTTGATGTGAATTTTCTCGGGCCCCACGAAGGATGAATCTCCACACCCTCCTCTTCTGCCTGAGCAATCTCCCAACTATAAGCAGGCATCTCATCCCGTGACTCTAAGCAGACCAGGTGAACGAAGCGGGCGCCAAGGCGTATAGCGGTCATCGCGGCGTCAACAGCCACATTCCCGCCGCCGATAACCACTACCTGATCGCCCAGCAGTAATTCCTGAGATAGCTTGGCCGATTTCAGGAATTCGAGACCCAGGTATACTCCATCGAGGTCTGAGTTTTCAATCGGTAAGGCCTTGCTTACGGAAGCTCCGATGGTGACAAGAAGAGCATCAAAACCCTGAGATTTGAGTTCGCTTATACGGTTTTCACTGTCGAACCGGTGATCCATGTGAAGGCTTATCCCCAGAGTGTCCAGGACTCCCAGTTCGCCATCCAAGATCTCGGGGGGGAGCCTGTAGTCGGGGATACCATAGCGCAGCATACCTCCCGGTCTGTGTTCTTGATCAAACAGGCTGACTTGATTGCCCAGACTGCCAAGATAATATGCGGCAGTGAGGCCAGTAGGGCCGGAACCGATAATGGCAACTTTCTTGCCCGTATCCGACTTTCTATTGATTGGGCGTGAGTCTGCGTTGACAACAGCATCAGCCACGTAACGTTTCAAGTCGCATATGGCAACCGGTTGATCTATCTCACTCCGGCGACAAACGTCCTCGCATGGATGGAAACAAACATACCCCAAGATGCCTGGAAACGGCACGCGGGAGCGTATGATATCCAGGGCCACACGATTGCGTCCAGCAGCGATTGATCGCACGTAGCCGGGAATATCTATACCGGCCGGGCAATTCGCCACGCAGGGGAGTGGAGAATCTCGCCGGACCGCGGGGACACCTTCCTTGTCGAGTAACGCTCCAGTAGGGCAGACTTCCACACAGGCGCCGCAAAACCGACACTGTGCTTCTTTAAGTCCGGCGCCGGTAAGTGTTCCAACCCATGCCCGATTATTCTTCCAGATCGCCCCCAGGACATCGAGACCTTGGACTTTCCGACAGACTCTAATGCAACGCAGACAACCTATGCACAAGTTGTAATCCCTGGTGAAGAGCGGATCGTTTTCAGTCGACGTGAGCTGTTGGGGAATGTACCTGTGTGTATCGTTAGGAATACCTATATACTCGCTGACCTTTCCCAATTCGCAGCGACCTAATAGAACGCAGCACCGTTCCTCCACCGGAACGTTCGCCGAACAGTCGGTTCGGCTGCACCCCTCCCTTTGATCGCAGGTCAGACACGCGTGGGGGTGATCAGCAAGCAGTTTGCTCAACGCCTCTTTGCGACGCCGTATCACTTCTTTAGTGTCCGTCTGTACGATCAACTCGTCGTCTACTAAGGTTATGCAAGAGTTCACCAGCTCGGGCTGCCCCTCTATCTCAACCAGGCACAGATTACAGTGGGCCTCCTTTCCAATGTTTGCACCCCGGTTCTCTCCGACGATTCTGGTCTCTGCCTGATAAACGACATCGGCCCGGGTCACTTCGCTGACCGGCGACAGGTCGGGATGATGACAGATCCGGGGGATATAGATGCCTGCCGCGTCGGCTGCCTCGATGATGGTTCTCCCCGCGGAGCACTCGATCGACTGTCCATCGATTGTTAGTTTTACTGTGGCCATGGCACTCATGATATGAATCCTATTTGCCCCCTCTTGCTTCCACATCGCGGGCCAGGTCGTCATCGGACGCCATATGTCCAGTTACCAGGAGTGAGAGATCGCCCCTGGTGTACAAGCAACGACACAAGGTAGCGGCTGTCGATCGGAAACAGGCTTACAGGGAGAGCAATCGTATTTCAGTTTCTTGCGCTCATCCTCTTTTATTGCCGCCACCTCATCATCATAATCATCAACAATAATCTCGAATAACCCCGCCGGGCAGGCGCCAACGCAGCCGCGATGAGTACATTCGATGCAAAGATCGGTGTTGATGGTTATGAAAAACTCACCGCTGCCATCCATATACCCATAATTGGCTTTCACTGTGCAACCTTCTTCCGCTGCTTCTCAACTAACGCTTTCGCAAAGAGAGCGGCGCCAAGTGCCCCGGCAATCTGAGTGTCATACTTGGATTTCAGTGATGTGAGATTCAGTTCCCTTTCCAGTCGGACAACTACCCCGCTGTTCTTGGCAATACCGCCGGTTATTGCGAAGTCCTTTTCGACTCCGATTCGCTCGAGAAGCGAGACCACCCGATGTGCCATTGCAGAGCAGTATGCAGCCAGAACCCGCTTTTTCGACCACCCCTCGCGTAACAGGGATGATGCCTCGGACTTGGCAAACACCACACAGGTCGAGGAAACCGGTGGCGGCTCATCATCGACATCCAACGATAAGTCACCCACTTCCTCGACAGGGACTGCCAGTAGATCAGCGAAAACCTCCATGCCTCTACCGGTGCCGGCAGCACATTTGTCATTCATCAGGAAATTGGTGACCTTGCCTTTCTCGTCGCAGCGGATCGCCTTGCAGTCTTGGCCTCCCATGTCCAGGATAGTCCGAACAGTCGGACCATACATGAGGTTACCGCCACGACCGTGACATGCGATCTCTGTTATCGCCCGATCGGCAAAAGGGACATTCACACGACCGTAACCGGTTCCCACCGTGTAATGGATATCGTCCAATGTCAAACCGGTGTTTTCCAGAGCCCAGTCCATAGCTTTTCGCGAACTATCTGGGCTATCGGAGCCGGTACGCATATTTGAGTAAGCGTAAAGCTTACCGTCCACTATCACGACCGCCTGAGAACTGACGGAACCGACATCTACTCCGGCGGAAATTGTCTCAGCGCCCTTGGGATTGATGGTCTCATCACGCCAATTGTATTCTTTCCAACGCCAAAATTCCTTCTTATCTTCCGACATCAGTGGCTCCTTTCGCCAGCGATAATCGCAGCCCCCAGCGCTCCAACATAATCCGGATCTTCCGGGACGATCACCTGGGTTTCGAGTCCACGGTTTAAAGCGTCCACGAATCCAGGATTGTGCGAGACACCACCGATCAGAGCTACTTCCTTGTTAATCCCTACCCGTCGGACCATGGAGACAATGCGACTGGCAATCGCGTCGTGAACTGCCTTGGCAATATCGTGCTTGGGTGTCTTGGCATGGACCAGCGACACCACCTCGCTTTCGGCAAAAACAGCGCACTGAGCATTCATCGGGATCGTCTTGTCCGACTTCAATGATAGTTGGCCGAATTCCTCAAGAGACACATCCAGAGCGCGCGACATCGCCTCAGCAAAGGCGCCCGCTCCGGCGGCACATTTCTCGTTAACGGCAAGATCAACCACCTTACCGTTAGCATCTATCTTGATACCCCTGCCTTCTTCAGCACCGATGTCGATGATAGTCTGTATGCCCTCGAGCAGATGGACGACTCCTCTGGCAGCAGCGCTGACATCAGTAACGTCGGAGCTTATGTTTGGCGCGACTTTTCTACCGGCGCCGGTCGAGGTGATGTGATCCATAGCTGATATCTCTATGCCGGAATCTGTAGCGGCCTTTTCAAGACACTTTTCGGCTGCAGCTACAGGTTCAAAACCAGTAGCACCAATTGCCTTGCCCCGGATCACTCCGTCCTTTAAGACGACTACCTTCACATATTTGGAGCCCATGTCTATTCCAGCAGTGATCATTATTCCTCCTCTAATTAGATCCTTGGCTCTGACTGAGTCTGTAACCTGGCACACTAACTGGACTGTACAGCACCGGCAGGTTTGTCCAACATCTTCATGCCCAGGGTCTCCATGAAAGAGTCGATTCTCGACACCACTCGTTTCTCATCGAATTCCCGCTCATCTCCCATATTGCCTTCGAAAGTCATGACCGGCACTCCAGCTTCCGCGATGCCGATTCTGTTTTCCATAATTCCACAGGAGAGACCTTCACATCCTCTGTTCAGGTGCAGCATGACGCCGTCCACTTGCCATTGCTTGACGATCTGCAGCATCATCTCCGTCTTGAGATTTGGATCATAGAAATGTTGCCATTCAGGCTTAGAGAGATTCCAATCAGCCAGAACCCGCAATGCTTCGTCCCTGCTCGTGATTTTCTTACCCTTCTGCATCGGCGTTGTTCTCGGCCCCCAACTACCGTCAGGTTTACTTTCCCAGATGCCAATCAAGCCAAAGGTATATAGAGACCCAATAGAGACGGCGCCGAATTGCTCAAGGTAACGAAAGACTTTGAGGAAACCCCATGGCGGCTGTGTATCCGACATCAGTCTGCATCTTTCGTCGGGTATGGCGGCAATCTGGTTGTCGACGCGATACTTGACTTCGTCGCGAAGCTCCTCATAGAAATCCGCTATTTCTTTGGAATGCTTGGCCAAAGTGCCATGGACGTAGAGAGAATACATCGTCTTTTCATCCAGAGGCGCGGGCTTGGCCATATTGAGGCAGCATACCTCAGCCCACGCAGACGTGCATCGGGTTTCGTTTTCTACCGCCTCGATCAAGAGTTCGTCCTGATACTTGCGCCCGGTGATTTTCTCCAGCCACTCGATCGATTCGTGCATCTGATTAACAACAAACATCAACCTGTTCTCGTCCAGGTCTTTGTAAGGGCCGACCGAGACATCAATACAGAAATAGGGAATGTTCTTGTATTCGGCTACGTGCTGATACCACTTGCCGTGGCTGCAGCAGATATGGTCCTGGAAGCAGAAATCAGGATTAGGGTATTCTCCTCCAAAGGCATACTTGCTAAGGTACATTGATCCCCAGTAGTTTCGCATGTAGCTACAGAGGTCACGAGCCCATCCTTTCGCCTCCGCTGCTTCCAGGCATTCCAGAGACAGCTCCCGGTTGAAAGCAAGGGACGCTCCATATGGCTCGCCGGTGATGTGATAGACATCCCGGCCCAGACCTGCCGGTATGGCGTCAAAGGCCCAAGCGCCGCCTGTCCAGCGGATACCGCCCTTACTGTGAGCCTCCTGATAGTCCTTATAATACTTGAGCCGCAATTCCTTGGCTTTCTTCCAGCACCGCAAAGGCTCAGTCTTGTACATAGTCATTGTTCTCCTCTTCGCTATTCGGATCAAAACAGCTCTTCTACACCCAGCATCTCCAGAAAAGCCTCCACCCTGATTCGCATCTGTCCCACGGGCACAGTTACATCGAACTCAAGGAATAAGGTCGGGTAACCATTACTGTTGAGATAGTCTTTCAGAGGTACCATATCGGCCTCATGTGGATCACAGAATTTCTGTTGTATGAGAATGATTCCATCGACTTTGAATTCCTTTGCGAGATTCAGGATGTGAGGCAACCTGGTACGCTCCTCCCAATCCTTAGTCGGACAGGGCGGTCGGTTGATATACCTGGTGGCGATGTCCGGGAGCACATTGCCGGTGAACTCTGTTAGATTCCAGAAGTAGCGGGAGCCGGTGCAATGGTCATCTACCACTATAGTGCTTCCCACCGATTCCACCATCTTGACGAACTCCGTATCATCATCTTCAGATCCGACTATCATCAGACGCACTCCCGTCTCACGATCGAGCTTCCGCGACTTTAGATCCGGCAGGATGCGCGTTAGTTCAGCGTTATGTTCCTTCTTGTCAACAAAGAACGATGAGGCAACCATGACCATCGCGTCCAGGCCGGTCAGGGGAGGATTCGACTGCTTGCGCAGATCATAAACCTCGCGCATCAAACGGCGGTTCTCATTGTACAGTTCAGCCGTTTCCCGCAGTGACTCATCGGTAATCTTGCGCCCAGTCCATTTCTCCAGCGATTTCCTGAACTTCACCAACTCTTCCGAATAGTAGGAATAGGCATGATCCGTCTGAACCTTGTTTGGCATATACAGATAGAACGAATAGTCAACCGGCACATGGTTCTTCCAGGAAGTATACGACTGTCTCAAGTGTAGGCAGGATTGAGCCAGAGTGATGCCCTTCATGTAATCATATCGGCCTTTCAGCCCCTGAGCCAGGACATCGCGACAAAATGGACAGAACATGCCGAAGATGTGAGGTTCGGTGACGTCCTGCGGTTCATGAGAACCAAGCACTCTCACCGGCAGCAGCCCGGCAGCGTAGATCAGTTCCTCAGGAGCATAGCTGCAGAAGCAGCCCACCACTTCTCCATCGTTCTTAGCAAGCCAATCGCGAGCGTAATCATGGCGGTTTTCATACCAGTCAAAAAACTTTGCAAACATAACTTACCTATAGCTCTTGGGATTTGTTTATTCCGTTTAGTAAGACTCTCAGGTACTGAGAGGACAACTTATTGATGTCGGAGTCCTTCTCGGGATCATACCACATATATACCCAGTTCAGCGACCCGAACAGGAAGAGAGTGGTAATATCTGTTTCATGCTTTGCTCCGCGAAGCACCTCATCGATGACTCTCCTGACAAGCTGGAAGTACTCCTGACGTATCTTGAGAACGGTCTTGTAGTACTTACCTGACAACGATTCCATTTCATGCACACAGACTCGAAATTCATCCCTGTTCTTCACGAAAAACTGGAAATGGTTATCTATAACCGCTTTCAATCGGTCCTCAGGCGAGGAACATGTTTCGAGCCTTTCCTTGAGAAGCCTCACCAGAGTTGAGAAAGAATGATGCTGAATGGCATAAAGCAATTCATCTTTACTCTTGAAATAGTAGTAAATACCGGACAGCCCGATTTTCCCCTTGGCTGCAACATCGCGAACCGAGGCTCCCGCAAAGCCGTCTCTGGCAATGACTTTCGAAGCTGCTTTCAATATCAACGACAGTCGCTTTTCGTACTTGTCATGGTGCCGTACTGAAGGCTTTGATTTTGTACCTGATGAGTGGGTAGCCAATTCTGACCTCTATGAATCGAACGTCCGTTCGAATAATACCGAGTATTGTCCGGCCAGTCAAGTAGAAAATGGAGGATAATCGAAATTTACCGTGTTGCAGTGTTTCTGCAGCCGAGAAAGCTGAAAACTCTGTCAGGTGAAACTCACCCGACAGTACGGCTGGATACATCTGACGAAACCACAGACTCCGACAGTCAGTTTGCCGTTGCCAAACAGATTAAATGCTTCTATATTTCAGATTCTGAATGTTGAGGATGAGTAGTAGACGGATTCAGTGAAATTGGTGACCGTAGATGATTCTTCCCCGTTTTGATGTCCTCGTACCGGAAACGGTGGATGAAGCTTGCGCCATGCTATCCGACCATGCCGATGAAGGTGTGCGTCTCTTAGCCGGTGGCACCGACCTTCTTGTAGACCTGCGGCGCCCGATTATTCCCCAGCATGTGCCCCGGTGTGACGGTTGCCCGACCCATCCGGAGGGAAGAGTTCTCTCTACGACCGAATGCGCACCATCTGATACTGATCCACTCATGGCTTCGGGTGGTTCTATCAGAACGGCCCTGGAGGATCCCCGACATGCGGCTCCTGCATACCTCGTGTCTCTACACAAACTGGATCAGCTAAGAGGTATTGAACGGCTGGCGGACGGTGGCATGAGAATCGGTGCTCTGACATCAATCAGTGAAATCGAGCGTTCACCTGATGTCCGTGAAGGTTGGACGGCCCTCGCTGAGGGTGCGGACAGCTTAGGTAGCCCGCTTGTACGAAACCGCGGCACCCTGGGCGGGAATATTGCCAACGCGCGTCCTGCTGCCGACATGGCTGTACCGACGATAGCTCTGGGCGGAACGCTGACATTAAGAGGATCATCGGGAACACGCAATATCCCGGCGAAGGATTTTCCAAGAGGGCCCGGACTCTCGGTCATAAAGCAGGATGAGATACTGACCGACATTCACTATCCGCCTCCTGTGCCGTATTCCGGGAGCGCCTACTATAAGCTTGCCAATCGTAAGGCACTCGAAATCTCCACAGTGGGTGTTGCTGTCTGGCTTACACTGAAGGAGCCGGGTGGTCCCGTGGCTGATGTACAGGTCGCCCTTGGTGCCGCAGGACCTGTTCCTATTCTGGCTGAGTCAGTGCGGGGAGTCCTGATCGGAAAAGTACCGAATGAGGAAACCCTTCTGCGAGCCGCACGGGCGGCCGCTGGAGATTCACGTCCCATTGATGATCACCGTGGTTCGGCCTGGTACCGAGTGCAGATGGTTGAACAACTTACGCTGCGTCTGTTGAGAGCAGTGCTCAAGCGAATTCAAGAGGGTCAATGAAGAAAATAGTATCAGTCACTGTTAATGGCGTCCTGCATGAGCTTGCAGTAGAACCCCGCCGCACACTCCTTGAGCTGTTGCGCGAGAATCTCGGTTTGACCGGGACCAAGAAGGGATGCGGAATCGGCGACTGCGGCACGTGCACGGTGCTTCTGGACGGTGTTGCCACGTTTAGCTGTCTGACACTGGCCATTCAGGCAGATGGATGTTCTGTCGAGACCGTTGAAGGGCTGGCAAGAGACGGTAAGCTGAGTCGTTTGCAGCAGGCATTCGTCGACCACGGCGCTATTCAATGCGGCTTTTGTTCGCCCGGTATGTTGATGACGGCTACTGAACTGCTACGACGCAGCAACAATCCCAACGAACAGGACATCCGCAGGGCGATTTCCGGCAATCTCTGTCGTTGCACCGGCTACCAGAAGATTGTCGAGGCTATCAAGGCTGCTTCAGAGGATACATTATGAGTAATCATCGCATCCTCAATACGCGCACCCCTCGTGTGGATGCCGCAGATAAAGCCACGGGAAAAGCGCTCTATACTGACGACCTCAAGCGGCCCTGCTTGCTGACCGGAGCTATTCTGCACAGCCCTTTGGCACATGCCCGCATACTTAATATAGATACGTCTCGTGCTGAAAAGCTGTCCGGAGTCAGAGCGGTGGTAACTCACCGCGAGGCGGGCACGACGCCTTATGGGGTCAGCCCAGCCCGTTATGATGAGACCGTTTTCTGTCACGACAAGGTGCGTTACGTTGGCGATGAGATTGCAGCTGTGGCCGCCATTGACTTGGACACAGCTCTTGAGGCCACGAGCCTGATCAAGGTGGATTTTGAAGAGTTGCCGACGGTTCTGGATGGTCGCACCGCAATGGATGAAGGGCAGCCGCAGCTCCACGAGATGTACAAGAACAACATCTGTGCCCAGGTTCACTGGCATTTCGGGGACATCGAGAAGGGGCGCCATGAATCACACCTGATTCGTACAGATCGCCTCTCGAGCAAGATGCAGGACGCCGCTTTCCTGGAACCACAGAGCATTCTGGCTGAAACGAGTTCGAGTGGTAATCTGACCATGTGGAGTTCCACACAGGCTCCTCATTACATACAGCGCACCCTGGCAATGGCTCTGAATATTCCGTTGCACAAAGTGCGAGTGATCAAACCGGCAGTCGGCGGTGGTTTCGGGCCCAAGGCCTCCTGCTCAAGCGCAGAACTGGCAACATGCCTGTTAGCCATAAAGACCGGCCAACCAGTGAAGCTCACTTTCGACCGGGAGCAGGTCTTCCTCCATTCGCGGGCCAGGCATCAGTTTTTTCACACTATGACCACCGGCGTAAAGAAGGACGGCAGCCTGGCGTTTCTCGAGCATGAGTGTGTGCTCGACGGGGGAGCTTATGCCAGTTTCGGCATTGCCACGATTTACTACTCCGGATCTCTTCTTGGCGGACCGTACCGGCTCAAGAATATGAAATACGACGGCCACCGGGTTGTTACCAATAAGCCGGCATGTGGTGCGCAGCGGGGACACGGTGCCGTCATTGCCCGCGCACTCTTTGAGGTGCAGCTTGATCGCATCGCTGAGGAACTGGGCATGGACCCGATCGAGTTGCGCCTGAAAAATGTAATGGAAGCTGGCGAGACAACCTGCAATGAATTGTTCGTCAGCAGCTTCGGCATGCGTGAGGCTCTGGAAGCGGTGCGTGATTCCGCCGCCTGGAAGAAGAAGCGTTCGTCGGGCGGCAAAACCCGCCGCGATGGGAAAGGAATAGGAGCCGCTTGCGGTTTCTTTGTCTCGGGCGCAGGGTATCCGATATATCGCTCCAGGACATATCATTGCACGGTAGTGACGAAAGTCGATGAGGTCGGCGGTGGAGTGACTGTCTCTTCGGGTGCGGCCGATATCGGTCAGGGATCGGATACTGTGCTGGCAATGATTACCGCCGAGGAACTCGGCCTATCTCTTGATGAAGTGAGAGTCCTCTCGGGCGACTCCAGCCTCAGTGTCGATTTGGGTGCCTATTCCAGTCGCACGACTCTTATGACCGGTCATGCCTGCCGCGAGGCTGCCCTCGACGTGAAAAAGCAGATTCTGGAAGCTGTGGCCGGTATGCTGGAAATACCATCCGAAACACTTGATCTTAGAGATGGGCAGGTAGTGAGTCTTGCCGGTGAACTCGATTTCTCAAAGATCAGGAAAGAATATCTCCAGGAGCATAAGGGCTTCTCGGACCTTCCTGATGCCCCACAATTGACATTTGCCGAAGCCAGCCGAATCGCATTTCTCGAACTCGGCACCATTATAGGCACGGGCAAGTATCGTCCTCCGCCATTGGGCGGTTCGTTCAAAGGAGCCAAGGTTGGTACCTCACCAGCTTTCGGTTGCTCGGCGCAGATTGCCGAGGTTACCGTTGACCTCAAGACTGGCGAAATCACGGTCGGACATATCACCGGCGCCCATGATTGTGGCTATGCCATCAATGTCACGCAGGTCGAGGGTCAGATGCAGGGTTCGATGATGATGGGCATGGGGGAGGCGCTGATGGAGCAGATAATATATGACAACAAGGGCCGAATCGTGAATGCGAACCTCGCAGAATACAAAATTCCGACCGCGCTTGACATGCCTCATCTCGATGCAATCATCATCGAATCCAACGAACCGAGTGGCCCGTACGGTGCAAAAGAGGTCGGCGAGGGAGCGATAATGCCGGTTATTCCATCCATTCTCAACGCCATCTACGATGCAACGGGAGTGCGTATCGACGAGCTACCTGTGACGCCAGAAAGGCTGATAGCAGCACTACGTTCTAAGAATGACAAACGTGAAGCAGACGCCTAACGCGCACTAACCGCCGCTGGTAATCGCTTTCATGAATCAAGGGTAATTCGGATTGCTGATAGGAGATTCTTCAGTCTGATCAATTCTCTTGCTCTGCGAGAGCCATCCCTTCCCGCATGGCATCCAGATTTAGATCCTCTGTTCCTTTGGGAACACTTAACGAGATTGCCTTCGCCAGAGCGTCCGAAGTCACAAGTTGCAGAATGGAGTTCATGTAGCCGAGTATCACCATGTTGGCGACGATCTTGCGTCCAAACTTCCTGGAAGCGATATCAGTCGCACTTATGCCATATTCGCGAATTCCCTGCGGATTGAGATTCGAATCAGGTAACACCAGATCTTTATCACAAATCAGGATCCCTCCCGGCTTCAGATCGGAGATGAACTTCTCATAGCCAGGTTGAGTCATCGAAACGAGCACATCATGCTTTGAAGGTTCCAACTCGTAAATATCGGTATCCGAGATGATCACATCTCCGCGGCATTCACCACCTCTGGATTCGCTTCCGTAGGATTGGTTTTGAACAGCTTTCTTTCCATCGAAGACAGCCGACTGCCCCACGATATAGCTGGACATGACAATCCCCTGACCACCAAAGCCGACAAACCTAATTATCAACTTTCGCTCTCCATAGCTAATTTCTCGACCTGTTCTTTGGTGAGCCTGTGTAGCTCGGTCACGAATTCAGGTCTACTCTGATCACACAACTTGCCCACGACGATCTTGTCCTGTAGTTCGTCGTCAGACATAGTCTGGGCTTTGCTGATATTGACGGATTGTTCCTTGAACTTCTTGAGGAAACTCGTTCCATTTCGCAGACCGACTCTGCGCCCGTAATTCTCGGGACATTGAGAAACGATCTCGATAAAACTGAAGCCTTTTCTGGTCATAGCGTCTTGCATGGCCTTTTGGAGCTGAAACACATGATATGTTGTCCAGCGAGAGACATAGCTCGCCCCTGCCGCAACCACGAGGTCAGCGACCTTAAAAGGCGGCTCGATATTTCTGTACGGCGTCGAAGCTGTCTTCACACCCTCAGGAGTCGTTGGCGCAGCCTGCCCGCCGGTCATGCCGTAGATCATGTTATTCACCATGAATACGGTAAGATCGATATTGCGCCTCGCTGCGTGAATCAGGTGGTTTCCTCCGATGCCGGCAATGTCTCCGTCTCCGGCAATTGCGACTACTTTCATATCAGGGCGCATGATCTTCACACCTGTCGCAAATGCGATCGGTCGGCCATGAGTGGTGTGAAGAGTATCTGATTTGAAGTAAGGACTTGGAATCCATGACGAGCAGCCGATTCCGGAGACACAAACCATCTGCGTTGGATCCAGATCTAAGCTGTCGATTGCGTTGAGGAAAACATTCAAGACAGTTCCACAGCCGCATCCTACACAGAAGCGGTGCGGCAGGCTGTCCTTCCGAACATAATCTATCAGTCTGTGCTGAAGCTGGCTCATCAAGCGATCTCCACAATAGCTCTGGTGATCTCTTCCACCGAGTGAGAGACACCTCCGATCTTGGACACAGGCACCACTTTGCAGCCGACAAATCGTTCAATCTCTCTCGATATCTGTCCCAGGTTCATTTCAGGAACCAGTATGACATCAAGGTTCTTTCCAAACTCCGCCACCTGCTTTCGAGCAAATGGCCAGATGGTGATCAACCTCATGAAATCCACGTCCACACCCTCATTTCGAGCCTCTTTAACTGCGCCATAGGCTGGTCTGGCGGTAGCTCCAAATGATATGACGCCTACACGTGCTGTGCCGTCTTTGCCAATATCAGACTCAACACGAACAATCTTCTCTCTGTTGTCATCTATCTTGCGGTATATTCTTCTCACGAGTACATCGTGTACCTCGGGAGTAGATACGTCCCGCATGCCATTTGCCAGGTGAGTAGAGCCGGTCACGTGAACATTGCTCCCCTGGCCATAGTGAATCATCCCCGGAACGAGCTCGGACCCACCGAAAATATCCTCACCGACTTGAGCCGCTTTTCTCGCTGAAAATCTGGCTTCCAAAGGTTCTGGCATTACGACGCTTTCCCGTATATGGCCGATTTCTCCATCCATCAGCATAATCACCGGAGTCCGATAGGTGTCGGCGAGATCGAAGCAATCCCTTATGAGGTCGAAGCACTCCTGCGCGGAATTCGGGGAAAGAGCTATGATATTGTGATCACCGTGTGTTCCCCACCGCGCCTGCATGACATCGCCCTGGGCAGGCTTCGTGGCCTGTCCGGTCGAGGGTCCTGAGCGCTGCACATCGACTATCACACAGGGAGTTTCGGTCATGATCGCGTATCCCAGGTTCTCCTGCATAAGTGAGAAACCGGGGCCACTTGTGGCCGTCATCGTACGCGCGTCAGTCCAGGAAGCGCCAATGATCGCAGCTATGCTCGCGAGTTCGTCTTCCATCTGAACACAGATTCCTCCCGCTTTAGGGAGTTCCCTCGCCATCAATTCAGCCACCTCGCTCGCTGGCGTAATGGGATACCCCGCAAAGAAATCGCAGCCAGAGTAAAGCGCTCCATATGCACAGGCTTCATCACCGAGCAGAAAATACGTTTTACCCGCAAGGCGATCAAGATACCGTATCCTGTTGGTGTTATCTGTCACAACCTATTTCGTTTCCGTGTTGTCAGATTTTTGTGCATACGTTATAACAATCGCCAGCTCGGGGCACAGGAGTTCACATAGCTGGCATCCTGGGCATTTCTCCATGTCGGCGACGATTGGGAGATAATAGCCACGTCTGTTCAGCTTATTAGATGCCTGGAATACGTCTACCGGGCAGAATTCGATGCAGATATCACATCCCTTACAAAGATCCCCGTCAATCTCAATTGACTCAACGCTCTTCTTGCGTTTCTTGGGTGAACTTTGAGCAGACCTGTCAAGGCAGTCTTTATTGTCCATATCGATGCAGACTCAGTCACGACCGGTCGTGACATGCATGCGATTGTTTGACACCGTACATCCCGCAGTCCGGCTAAACGGCGATTACTACATTGTAGATATAATAGATGAGTTTGGAATTTCCAACCTGCTTTTTCTGGTGAAGGCCGATGATGATTTGTCCTGCAGCCAAGGCAAATCTGGACTTGGCATCGCGATCTACCCCAGACTATCGATCTGATCGACTTGACAACGGGTTTTTGTTCATTATGTTTCTAACTGTGAGAGATTTGAAGGATTCCGAACTTGTCTCCGGCAGTTGGAGTGCGAACCCGACAGTGACTGCCCCAGTTGTTTCGATAACGGGGCTGAGCCAATTATGAACATCACCGGCATAATACTCGCTGCAGGCATGTCTTCGAGGATGGGTGCGATTAACAAGCTTCTGCTGAAGTACAGGCACCATACGATTGTGGAGGAGACCCTGGAGCAATTATCGAATTCGATGGTTGACAATATACTGGTTGTCACCGGTTTTGAAAATGATCGGATCGAAGAACTGCTGTCCAAGAAGGTGACGGACAGGATCAGCATTATCCATAACTGCGACTACCATCTCGGAAGGGCAGAATCCATCAAATGCGCAGTTGGGCTCATTAAGAACAATGTCGATGCTCTCTTGTTTATGGTGGCAGATAAGCCCGGGGTGACGAGCGATCTGATTGCTGAAGCGATTGACCGATTCAGGAAAGATCGGCCTGCCATCCTCTATGTCGAGACACCAGCCGGTCGGGGCCATCCAATTGTATTCTCGAAAGAGGTGTTTGGTGACCTACTGCATATGCAGGGCGATCATGCCGGTGACAGACTGCTCGCGAAATACAGAGACGACACTGTCAAATTGAAAGACGATGCAGAGCAAATAGATGTCGATAGTGAGGCAGATTACCAGAGATTATTGAAACAAAATGCCGGTAAGAAGGTGCGTTGAGCATTTGCCATAGCAGATCTGCTTAGCCGGTCTCTTACAGACAGGATTGGTGGGAACCTATGAGTATTTTTGAGGAAATATGTGACAGACAAAAGGCAGGGAAGCCGTTTGTACTGGCTACTATCGTCAGAACCGCTGGAGCATCGCCGCGGGCACCGGGTGCGAAAATACTGGTACACCCTGACGGGAGCATTTCAGGAACGATCGGTGGCGGAACATTTGAGAAACAGGTAATAGAAGATTCTCTTGACCTGTTAGGGTCGACAAAGAACCATCTTTTGAAGAGATACAATTTCTCGGACATCGGCGAGGACACCATAGGCATGACCTGCGGGGGGGAGGCAGAAGTATTCTTCGAGGTCAGCGCCAAACCAAAACGTCTGATAATCGTCGGAGGAGGGCACATCTGTCGGGATCTCGTGAAGCTCGCCCTTGGATCTGATTTCCAGATTACAGTTGTCGATGATCGCCCCGAGATTCTCAAGGAGTATGATCGGCCGGTTACGATCGTGCAGACTGACTCAAGCTATCAAGAGAGTTTCCCGTCTCTTGATAGCGACTCTTATGTGGTTATCGTTACCCGCTCACATAAATACGACGAACCGGTCCTGGCTCAGGCCATAAAGCAGCCTTGTGCATACATCGGCATGATAGGATCCAGGGCAAAAGTCACCAAAGTACTGGCGACTCTGGAGGAGTCGGGAGTTGACCGATCGCTTCTTGAGCGAGTACATGCGCCGATTGGCCTGGACATAAAGGGAGAGGGCCCCTTTGAAATCGCCGTCTCAATTCTTGCCGAATTGATCGCAACGAAAAATGGCAGCAGCCTGAGCGTGAGATGATCCAGCACTCTGTTCGTGGAAGGGTAGTCGTTCGCGGCGCCGGTGAGATGGCATCCGGTGTTATCCGGTGTCTGGTTATGGCTGGATTCGAAGTGATTGCCATCGAGAAACCAGCTCCAACTTGTGTCAGACGCCCCGTATGCTTTGCCGAAGCGTTCTTCGAACAGAGAGTGACTGTTGAAGGCGTCACTGCTGTTCTGGTGAACTCAACGGAGGAAGCGACAGCAATCATGGGCAGCCGATCCGTTCCCCTCCTGATCGATCCGGAAGCGAAGCAATTGCCTGCTTTGGAACCGACGGCAGTTGTCGATGGTCGCATGCGAAAACGGGATGTCGATACTGATCTTGATATAGCTCCTATTGTGATCGGTCTTGGTCCCGGGTTTGTTGCAGGTGAGAATTGTCACGCTGCTGTGGAGACGAATAGAGGAAGGGATCTTGGGCGTGTTATCTATGCCGGTCGTCCCGAACCTTATACCGGCACTCCTGCTTCTGTTAACGGTTTCAGCCACGAAAGAGTTTTACGATCTCCCGCTGATGGAGTGTTCACCACGCACTGCGAAATTACCGATCTTGTCGAATCGGGCCAGGTTATCGGTGAGGTGGATGGAATCCCGGTTGTCGGTAGGATAGATGGGATGGTCAGGGGTATGATTCGTACCGGTATGGATGTTTCTTTTGGACAGAAGATCGGCGACATTGATCCTCGATGCAGGAAAGATCTCTGCTTCAAAATATCTGACAAAGCTCATGCAATTGGCAACGCGGCACTCCAAGCGCTTACGGAATTGCGGGCTACAGTGCTCGATCACTAGGCTGCTCTAAGCTTCAGCAATTAGCTGCGAACAAACGTATTCATTTCAGCGCTGGTTAGGAGGAGAATCTAACCAGAAACGCTGTCATGGAGCGTAGCAAATCACTAATTCTGATCGAATAATCATCTATGTATCATCATCTTCTACAGACTCGCGGAGTCTGTCACTCAGCCCACTTCTGGGTCTGACATATCTGGCCGCGGCCTCGGCTACAGTTTCGCCACTTTGATTTATGGCCCTGCCATTTGTGAAATAGTCTGTCTGCTGCTCGCCAGTCCTCCAGCCTTCAAAATGTATTCTGTCACCTGTGTGAACTGGCTTTCTGAACCGAACCGTGATCTCGGCCGTTACAGCGAATATCTCCTCAGCGAGGAGCGATTTTATCATCACCTCATCGAGCAAAGTTGCGACAATGCCGCCATGGAGAATTCTCTTATAGCCGGCATACACTTCATCGGCGGTGATATCACAGAATGCCCTCTCTCCATCCCAGAAAAAGTGAGCCTTCAGACCGACCTGGTTCTTCTGCCCGCACACAAAGCATCTCGGAACCGACGCAACCTCTTTCATGATTGGATTCCCTGTCAATGTCAAACCCAAGCCGGCGAGCAGTCTGCCGGCACTTAGACGTGTTAGTTCAACTCACAAGGAAAAGGTGCTGCGATCTTATCGCTTATTTCTCTTTCTTTATGCGATACTCACCACCGATGATCATTCGCATCGCCTCGGATGTACCTTCGTAAATCCTGGTGATTCTCGCATCCCTCCAGAGTCTCTCGGCATTGTAATCCTGTGTGTAACCGTAGCCTCCGTGGATCTGAATGTTCTCATCTCCAACGAACGAGGCGACTTCGGAAGCCTTCAGCTTAGCCATAGCGGCTTCCGTTGAAAAGCGCCCTCCCTCACAGCATTTGGCAAGTGCATGATAGAGCAGGTAACGCGAAGCGTCGATTTCAACTCTCATATCGGCAAACTTGAACTGCGTTGCCTGGAAACTGGCTATCGTCTTGCCAAACTGAACGCGGTTCTGGGCGTAGTCAACCGCTTCCGAGAAAGCCTGCTCTGCCATCCCGAGAGCTCCGGCAGCAACTCCCAATCTGCCGTAATCGAGCACATTCAGACAGACCCTAAGGCCTTTCCCGGGCTCCCCGATCATGTTCTCAGCAGGAATCTTGACATCCTGAAAATGGACGCTGCATGTCTTCGAGGATTGGATTCCCATCTTCTTTTCCGGCACCCCGACCGTAAGGCCATCGGTGTCACGCTCAACAAGAAAGCCGGCAGGGCCTTTTTCGGTCTTACAGAACACAACAAAGAGTCTTGCAATATCGGCAGATGTGATGAACTGTTTCTGGCCATTGAGAATGAAAGTATCCTTGTCAGATTCGGCTTTGGCTTGTATCGAGAATACGTCTGTCCCGGCATTGGGCTCTGTGATACAGAAGGATACGATAGCACCCTTGGCTGCTTGAGGCAGGTACTTTTGCTTTTGCTCCTCGTTTCCGAAGAGCTCAATCGATTTGCAGCCGAGGCTCAGGTGCGCAGCAAACAAGGTCGCCAGTCCACCATTCGCGCGCGCAAACTCTTCGATCATACAGGCGAGCGCGAACGGGTCAACTCCCATGCCACCATACTTCTCTGGAATGGAGGAGCCGAGATAGCCAAGATCTGCCAACTCTGATATTAATTCGTCAGGCAACCCTTCCTCATCAAGTTTCCTGGTGATGGGATACACGCGTTTCTCACAGAATTCACGTGCCAGTACACCTAACTCAAGCTGTTCATCCGTTAAACTAAACGAATTCAATTTTTCCTCCTCTGGTTCAAGTCGTCCGATTCTTGATAACGAAATATACATCATCTATGGTGCCCGGGGCAAGCCCAACTCTCGGTCACGGCATAATAAACCGACTGGCATTCACTACAAGCTGACCGCGCTTCGGCGAAATGCGGATTTTTCTGATTCCCCTTGCGCGGCATGCCTTTTTTGCATAAATTCCGAAAGATTTGACCAGCAATTTCACTGATGTTTCGCATATGAAGAACAATCTCGACGGAATCTTCAAACCCAAGTCAATCGCCATAATCGGGGCATCCAGTAGAGAGGGGACGATTGGCCATCGAATCTTGCATAATCTAATCGAGTACAATTTCAACGGCATGGTTTTTCCGGTCAATCCAAAGGCCAAGGTGATCCACTCGATAAAATGTTATGCGACAATTCGGCAGATTCCGGACGCAGTCGACCTGGCCATAATAGTCATTCCGAGTGAATATGTGGCTCAGGCAGTCGAAGAGTGCGGCGAGAAGGGTGTCAAGGGCGTAGTCGTCATATCTTCCGGATTTAGAGAAATCGGAGCAGAGGGTGCGGCCAAGGAAGCCGAACTGATGCAAATCGTTCGCAAATACAATATGCGAATGATCGGCCCCAACTGCTTTGGTGTCTTGAATACGGACACCGATGTCTCGATGAATGCAACGTTTTCAAGAGCACAGCCGCTGAAAGGAAAAGTCGGATTCATGTCCCAGTCGGGGGCTTTGGGTGAAGCGATTCTCGGATATGCCGAAGAGCTGAACCTCGGATTTTCGATGTTTGCTTCTGTAGGTAACAAAGCTGATATTTCCGGCAGCGCTCTGTTGGAGTACTGGCGTGATGACCCTCAAACTGAAGTTGTCCTTCTCTATCTTGAGAGCTTCGGTAACCCCGGGGAGTTCACCCGTATTGCTCGCGAAATGTCTCGCAATAAACCTATTGTTGCTGTCAAAGCCGGGCGTACGGATGCCGGAGCCAGTGCGGTCAGTTCACATACGGGAGTACTTGCAGGATTCGATATTGGCACGGATGCGCTCTTTCAGCAATGCGGTGTCCTGCGGGCAACGTCGGTTGACGAGCTCTTTGACACTGCCGTCGCACTCGCCAACCAGCCCCTGCCTCGTGGAGACAGGATTGCAGTCATCACAAACGCGGGTGGACCGGGGATTCTTGCTACTGACGCAGTAGTGAGCCTGGGAATGAGAATGGCGCTGTTCAGTGATAGGACGCTGGAACTGCTCAGGAACAATCTCCCCGCTGTGGCTTCCGTCAACAATCCGGTCGACGTAATCGCCGCCGGCGGAGCCGATTCCTACCGAATAGCGATGGATGCTGTCCTCTCCGATGACAATGTCGATGCCGTGATAGTCATTTTCGTTCCGCCGGTGGTGGTCGATCATCGTGCGGTGATAAGCGCCATCGTTGAGATGATCGAAAAGCATGAGAATGATAAGACAGTGCTCGGCTGTTTCATGGCAGTTGCCTCGGGTGTCGCCGGCTCCGAGCAGATGGTCAAGCACAGAATACCAATTTACACATTTCCCGAGTCTGCAGCAAAGGCGATGGCCGCATTGGTTCGTCGGCGCAATTGGATTAGCAGACCGGAAAGCGAGACCGTTACTTTCTCAGTCGACAACGGTCGCGTTGCACGAATCATCGACAGCGCGATAGAGCTAAACCGCTCGACGATCGTTGGCAGTGAGGCGCTGGATCTGCTCAAAGCCTACGGTGTCAGTGTTGCGAAGTCGATCAAAGCAGAGACCTTGCTTGATGCGAAACATGCGACATCAAAGCTCGGATTACCGGTTGTCATGAAAATCGATGACCCTCAAGTTTTGCACAAGACTGACGTCGGTGGGGTGAAAACTGATCTCAGGACTGAGACTGAAGTGGCAAGAGCCTTCGAGATGATGGAACGGGAATTCAGCAAGCCTGGAGAGGAATTCACGGGGGTTTTCATGCAGGAGATGGTACAGGGTGGTGTGGAGACGATCATCGGGATGCATCAGGATCAGACGTTCGGACCTTTGATAATGTTTGGGCTTGGAGGAGTCTATGTAGAAGTAATGAAGGATGTGGCTTTCAGGATCAATCCGGTAACTCCGTATAATGCGGAAGAAATGATCAAATCGATCAAAGGCTATCCGCTTCTCACGGGCTTCCGTGACGGTCCTGCTGTTGACCTAAAGTATCTTGAGGAGACGATTCTGCGACTCTCTCAACTGGTCTCGGATTTCCCGCAGTTGGAATCGTTCGATGTGAACCCCTTTATTGTGACTACCGACCGCAAGACCTCAAGAGCGGTAGATGCCAGGTTTGTGCTTAAGGGCCACGGTTTCACTTAGGCTGCCCGTTTCAAGCTTTGCCACAGCAAGAGCAAGATCAGCTGACCGGATTGACTTGACCGACGGCTTGTAGAAGACGAACTGCATGAAGTACGCACTGTCTAGCCGGCATGTAACTGATGATTCAGAGGCGCCGCATTTGGGATGGAAGGTAATATGATTACGATACCAGAACATGTTCTGACACTCGAGCCCTACCAGGCTGGGAAGTCGATAAGTGAACTAGCGCGCGAGACAAAACTGGGCCGCATCGTCAAGTTGTCCTCCAATGAGAACCCGCTCGGCCCTTCGCCAAAGGCAGTAGCCGCTGTGCAACAGGTAACTGCCGAACTGCATCGGTACGTAGATCCCCGTTCAACCGAACTGGTGGCTGCAATTGGCGATCGATATGGCAGGAATCCATCGCAGATTGTGTGCGCTCACGGCACCGATGCCTTGTTGGGGTACATCGTCAATGCCTTTACCTCAGAGCAGGATGAAGTCTTGACCTCGGAGGGGAGCTTTGTCGGGATTTATGTCAATGTCCGCAAACTGGACCGAAAGTTGCGGTTAGTTCCACTGAGGGATTATGCCTTTGACCTGGAAGCCCTGGCCGATTCGATCTCCGCTGATACCAGGATTGTCTACCTGGCCAATCCCAACAACCCGACCGGTACAGTATTCACCGGCGACCGGTTTGAAGCGTTTATGAACCGGATACCTCAAGATGTACTGGTCATTCTTGACGAGGCCTACTACGCCTATGCCGCCGAACAGCACGACTACCGAGATGGTCTGAGCTACCACTACGACAACCTGATAGTCACGCGCTCTCTGTCCAAAGCGTATGGATTGGCTGGACTCCGGATCGGTTTTGCCGTCGGACCAGAGTATCTTATTAGTGCACTTGCTAAAGTGAAGCTTCCGTTCGAACCGAACCTGTTAGCTCAAGTGGCAGCTATAGCGGCATTAGATGACACCGAATTCCTGGATCGAACAATCGAAGCCAATCGCCGATCGCTGGCACGGTTCACATCCTGCTTTGACGATTTGGGTATCCGGTATATAAAGACAGCCGCTAATTTCGTTCTGATTTTGCTGCCGACAGAAGAACATGCTCTGCGGTTTTTTGAGCACTGTCTTGACCAAGGTCTTATTGTCAGGCCGGCCAAACCTTTTGGGATTGGCAACGGCATACGTATATGTTCCGGCACCGACGATGAAACCGCCTTCGCCGTGAACGTGATTGAGCAGATATACGCACGCTTTGAGATGAAGTTGACTTAAGCGACCTAAAGCTAAGACATACTCTGCCTGACGACATACAGCGCGCCATTTTTCGCTCAAATTCCAAGAAACAGTAAAGCGACTATCAATTCATTTGTCGGCCTCGTGTCCATGAAGGCCAGGAAAGTGCCTTGATTGTCTTCAGACTTGATGCCAGAATCCCCAATGCGGGCAGAGGCATCTACCTCGCTTCCGGAAACCCAGAGAGGTCTCGATTGCGGAGAACTCCATTACAGGAAACCGCATGGCGCCAACGTTATTTCGGATACACTTCCATGCACGCCGCAGTTCAGTCGGAACGGGGCTTGGCGAGAGGGATCACAGTTTAAGTATATGGCTCCACGGGATTGCCTTGACGATAACCTCTCCAGGTCCTCCATCCGTGGCATCCTGAATTATTAAACCGTCGGTACCGAGGAGCGCCGTCAGTGCCGCGGACGATTTCTTAGGCGAAAAACGGACAACCGTGCGGCCAGCTTCTTCTCGTATGAAACCGGGCCAGATCAGTTTCCGTCCAGATTTGCGGATCGCCTCCGGCACCAATTGGGCCGGCTTTGGGCACAATCGGTAATCAGCTAACCCTGCCATTTTCTTTAGAGCGGGTATCAGGAACACGGAACAGGTAACAGCGGCGGATAGCGGGTTTCCAGGTAGACCAAACAGGACTTGTTTCTCGCGCACGGCGAAATAGACTGGCTTGCCGGGCTTGATTCGAACCTTGTGAAAAACTCGTTGCCACCCGCATGATTCAGCGATATCAACAACGAGATCCCGCTCACCGGCTGATACCCCGCCGCTGGTTACGATGACATCGTGCGACGAGAGAAGTACGTGCCGCAACTCCTTTTCCCTGTCCGGCAAGCGGGAGATGCGTTCCGCCCGGTCGCAATAAGGCGCGACCAGCGAGAGGATGGTGTAAGTATTGGAGTCGTATATGCCGTTGCCGGTCAGTTTGTCACCAGGATCAGTCAGTTCATCACCGGTACCTATTATCATTATCGAGGGCTTTCGGTAAGTCATCACCGAGCGCAAGCCGATCGCTGCTAGGACACCGATGTCGAGCTGGCCCAGCTTAGTCTCCTTGGTATATAGCTTCTGGCCGCAGGCTATGTCTTCCCCCGCTTCGCGGATATGCTGTCCGGGAACTGCAGGATTGAAGAAGCGAACCTCATCGTCGGCGTAGTCGGTTTCTTCGAATGGAACCACGGCATCGAATCGGTCCGGCACCCGAGTACCGGTCATCACCTTCACTGTGTGCCGATCGTCGACATGATTTGCAGCAGAGTCACCGGCAAATAGGGTGGAACTTATCGGGACCTCCCTGGGGCTGTCCGTCGAGCATTCCCTGAGCCATTGAGACTTTATGGCAAAACCGTCCATGGCCGAGTTCCTGAACGGCGCAACGTCGATTGGAGACACCACGTCCTGAGCCAACACGCACCCAATCGCGCTTTCAATCAGCCGCTCCTCAGTTCCGAGCCGACTGGTGTTCTCAAAGATCAGTTCACATGCTTCATCAAACTCAATCACGGTTTCCCTCCGTCGATGCGCAATAACCGGAACCTCCGGCAATCAGGTGCGGTGCCTTCGGCTAGTCGGAGATACGATACTTACTGCTGCCGGGACGTCCCTCAAACACTGCTGTTTTCCCAGCGGATTCTGTCGCCGACCCGAACCAGCCCACCCTCAGCGATTGAGGCGAATATGCCCAGGCGCGGCATGATACAATCTCCCACCGCCTGCCGAATCTGGCAGTCGTTGTGACATTCCTTCCCGATTTGGGTGATCACCAGTCGCACGCCGTCACCGATGCGCAATTGGTCGCCCACTGTGCTGAATGAAAAATCGATGCCGCGCGTGGTAATGTTCTCGGCAAAGTCGCCGGGCTTTACGTCAGGCAGGCGCTCACGAACGAGGTCAAATGCCTCAAACGGCAACAGCGATACCTGGCGCTCCGATCCGGCGTGAGCATCACCAACGATGCCGAAATTCTCTATGAACGACACCTCACCGATATTGCTCTTTCCCGATCCCTTCCGGGCAGAAATCGAAAGACGATACACCTCACCGTATTCAGTCATTAGAGCTATCTCCCGTCTCAGCCACCGCTAACCTCCAATGGCGGAGAAAGATGGCAAGGAGGTGGTTGGCTTGGCCGCATTATGGCAACCTCGGAATCGCTTCAGCCGCGCTAATTCCATGAATTCCGCTTGAGCCCGCCTGGAATCATCCGCAAGTAGATCGAAAAGATTGATATTGTTGGAATCATAGAGACAGGTATGCAGCAGACCGTCGGCAGTTAATCTAATTCGATCGCAGCCAGCGCAGAACGGGCTGCTGACCGAACTGATGAATCCGACTCTTATCCCGAGTGAGGGATCCGTGAAGTACCGAGCCGCGCTGTTGGCCCCAGTCGGTGCTGCCCGAAAGTCCCAAGGCAGCCGAGAGCGGATTTCTTCGCTCGAGACAAACCGCGGATCACCGGAAGCACTGTAACGATTCGGCATGAATTCTATGAACCGGATGTCCAGTCCGCGACTGTTGGCAAATGAAATCAACCGGTCAGCTTCATCATCATTGACACCTCGGATCAATACACAGTTCAGTTTGACGTCGCCGATATACTCGGCAGCTGCGTCAATCCCGGATATTACCCGGTTCAGAACGTGACTGCCGGTCAGCGCTCGAAACTTCGCTGGATCAAGTGTGTCGAGGCTTATGTTTGCAGAATCCAGTCCGGCCCTAGACAACTCCTTTGCCTTGGACTCGAGAAGAACGCCGTTGCTCGTGATAGCGGTGTGAACATCCTTATCCATTGCTTTGACAAAGGATACCAGTCGACACAGGCCTTTGGATAATGTTGGCTCGCCTCCCGTGAAACGGATTTTTCTTATGCCAGAGCCATGTAGGAACCTAATAGCCGAACACACTTTGTCTTCCACCGCCAAAACCGCCGGTCGGTATTTGCCTCCAGGCTGGCAGTACGAACACTGCAGATTGCAGGTCGATAGCAGCGACACACGCAGGTATCTGGGCGTATGACTCATCCTCACTCTCGAGTCTCCGTTTTCTTATCAAGAATGGTACTGCTCACAAGAGAGCCCAGTCCGCCATGATCCCCGGCTTCAAAGTGCGCGGGCACTTCGCTAACCCGTTCCGGACCGATTGTCGCCACGACATTATCGGGCAGCGTACCGGGCAATTCCTTCAAATGGCGCGTGACCAGTACCTTGGGGCGATCGGCTTGCCAATCGCCCTCGATAATCCAGATATCGATCTGCCGGCGGGTTATGTGCTGAAGTTGACAAATATCCAGCAAATCCGGTCGCGTAAAGATTGCAACTTCCTCATCACTCACAGCGACTGTTAATCCGGCGCCAGCCTGGCGGTGGCGATAGCTATCCTTGCCGCGCGTGTCAAACCGATGCGAATGCGAAGTGTGCTTAACGGTCGCCACTCGATAGCCCTCGCCGACAAGATAGCTGACCAGACCTTCAACTACGGTGGTCTTGCCTGAATTCTTGGCCCCCACCACAGCAAGCTCAACCATTGACACCCCCAAACGCCAGGTCCTCTGGACTATTTATATTCCGCCACTGACCTGCAGGCAAGGTTATTCCGCCGTGATCCAATGCGTTCAGAGCCTCCGCCATACGAAATTCACCATCCTGCCCGCATCGATAGAGAACTTCGAGTGAAGACTTATGATAGACTCCGCACAAGGGCTGCACACCGCTCGGTTCAATCAAACCCAGATACTGCTGACCGCGGTATTGAGTAACCACTGATGCAATCACTTCGGTACTCAGATCAAACAGATCGGCCGCTGTCAGAAAGCAGCTGTCAGTATCGCAGTCCTCGAGAGCGGCAATAACACCCGCCATAGGACCACGCGCCCTGGGGCTGTCCAACACCACCGCGTAGTCAAGCGACGAGAATTTGGCCGAGGCCCCTGCTACCAGCTTAACCTGTCTGAAACAGGCTTCACAGGTAGCTACAGTGCGTTCAAGCAATGACTGGCCATCTATTTGTATGAACAGCTTGTCGACTTTCATCCGGTGACTGCTGCCGCCGGCGAGTACATAGGCAGTGAAGTCACTTCTAATCATAAGAAACTACTGCCGGTTCGCGGCGGATGAGAGGTGATGCCACGGTCAGTAACTCCGAACACTTGCTTTCCATGCCATTCCGAAAAGAACACACCTTGAGTTACCACATTCTTCGGCCCAACGTCAGACAACAGGCTACATGTTACACAAAATCCATCGGCTGGTCAAGCGAATGATGCTATCGTCCGACGAATTCTCTCTGAGCTGGTCAACTCTTCCTGGAAAACTACTTGATTGCTCGATACGCGCAGCAAAAAAAGCTTTGGAACATGGTATCCGTCCGACTATTTTAATTTGCTGACGGCTTATTGGAAACGTTCAAGTTAGATCGAGATTATAGGATGAATGATGCTTCCGCAACTGAGCTATCGTTAACAGGGTACCGGGTTCTCGACCTGTCCCGGATTCTTGCCGGTCCATACTGCACCATGATTCTCGGGGATCAAGGCGCCGAGGTGATTAAGGTGGAGCAGCCGGGCACCGGCGATGATACCCGCACCTGGGGACCACCTTTCTCCGGCGGTGAAAGCGCCTACTATCTTTGCTGCAACCGGAACAAGAAATCAATCGTCATCGACCTCAAGCAACCTGCGGGCTTGGAACTCGTACGCGATCTGGTCAAAGTCTCCGATGTCCTGGTTGAGAATTTCACACCCGGTTTGACGAAACGCTTCGGTCTGGACTACGGAACGCTTCACGAACTCAACCCGCGACTGATCTACGCCTCCATCACGGCATACGGTCACGATGGCCCTTATCGGGAACGGCCCGGATACGATATGGTGCTCTCCGCTGTCGGCGGTCTCATGTGGATTACCGGCGAACAGGACGGGAACCCATGCAAAGTCGGTGTGGCGGTCACCGATGTGCTCACGGGTGTCTACGCGTCGAGTGCGATCACCTCCGCCCTGTTATGGCGGGAACGCTCCGGCCGGGGACAATTCCTCGACATCAGTCTCCTCGACGTCCAGGTCTCCGGTCTGGCCAACATCGCCAGTAACTACCTGGTCGCAGGCAAGGAGGCCCAGCGCTGGGGTACTGCGCACGAGTCGATTATTCCTTATCAGGTATTTAACACCAAGGACCGTCCGATTGCAATCGCGGTGGCGAATCAGAAACTATGGGTTAATTTCTGCAAGCTGGTCGGCAAGGAGGGCTGGCTGAGTGACCAGCGGTTCGAGTCTAATCCCAAGCGCGTCGAGAATCGCGAGACACTCCTGCCGCTTGTCGCCGCGTTGTTCGCTCAGAAGACGTGTGATGAGTGGATGGAACTGCTGGTCGGCGCAGCGATTCCGTGCGGTCCAGTCAACAATATGCAGCATCTGTTTGACGATCCGCAGGTGCGGCACAGGGGCATGATCGCCGAAGTGCCACATCCCACAATCGGCACGCTCCGTCTCACCGGAATACCTATTAAGGCTTCCGAAACGCCGGGAACCATTCGCCTTCACCCACCCCTCCTTGGCGAGCACACGGACGAGGTGCTGTCCGGAGTGCTGGATTACTCATCCGATCAAATCGAGGTGTTGAAAGCTCAGGGTGCAGTCACATAAGGCTGACCAGAGCGAGTAGTCGAACTACCCGCCTGTACAGATAACTCGGGCGGAATGTGTGAACACAGTTGCGCGCGTCTCACGAACAAAAGCACATAGCGTGATGTTGCATTTGCTCGCCACGTCGATCGCCATTGATGTCGGAGCGGATACGGCGGTGATCAATTCGATCCCAGCGCGAGCGCACTTGCCAACCATCTCCAGGCTGAGTCGGCTGGTGAGCGCCGCCCCCCGACCGGAGGTCCGGATGTCGGCCAGCAGGCACTTTCCGATTGCCTTGTCGAGCGCATTATGGCGGCCAGTGTCCTCGGCGTAGGAGAGAATCTTTCCGGCCTCATCATATACAGCCGCTGCATGTGTCCCACCACTTGCTTCGAACAGACTCTGCCGCTTGCGTAGGGCGCCGTGGACGGAACGCAGCAGTTTGGCCTTGATTCTTAACGTATCGTCGACGCTTGGCAGTGCATCAATTCGCTCCTTGAGATTCTCACTCCCGCATGCTCCGCAGGAAGAAACGATCATCAAATTACGGCCTGCATCGCCGATCCTCGGAATCCTGTCAGCCAACCGGACGCGAATGATGTTAGGATCATCGTCGCATTTCTTGAGAGCTTCGAAATCGCCCATCTGCTCGACGATGCCCTCGGTAAGAAGGAAACCAACCGCCAAGGCTCGCCTGTCGGTGGGAGTGCACAGAAGTGTATAAGTTTCCACGCCCTCCACGTCGATCGTCATAGGGACTTCCACGACGACACAGACTTCCTCCTCCTTAGGCTGATCCGCAGCATCTCCCGTCGAGATGCGATCCGCCAGCACGTACCGCACGGCTTCTGGAGACTGGTCTGGTCTATCCTCGGTCAACTCACTCCACTCCATCGATGCACTGATTTTCGAATGTAGCGATGTCTTCGCAAATAACCGGCATTACTTGGGCGGAAGCAAGCCGATGTCCGGCTTCGGCTCCTTGGGTCGGTGGATCCGACGGAACTCGAAACCAGCTATGTTTAGCGTTGGCAGAGCACCACAAATTAGAACTGCCTGTCTCAGGATCAGTCCGCCCACCAGTCCTAATATCGCACCAATCGCAACGACGGTGGAAACGCCTGTTCCAGCTTCGGCTGTTGAGCGATATACGATTAGCATCAGAATTAGCGGCGCGGCCAGTCCAAGGATGAAGTATCCGATGATGAACATGCGCTTGCGCAGGATGCGCATCGCCGATTCTCTGGGGTCGGGCTGACGAAAAGCAGCCTGCAGGAAGAAAATGATTACAAGCACTTCCAGAACTACCAGGCCGGCCGCTTCGAGCGCCATTGTCCACAGAGGCTCCAGTGTGGCAGCGGTCGTACCGAACAACGTTATACCGAGCATGATAGCGAAATGACCAGTCACCGTCGCAGAGACAACGAATACCACCGGCACCACACCCGAGCGCCAGAACGGTATCCCTTTGGACGCGCTGAGCAGGATACCAGTGTAGGCCATCGTCCCGATGGCAAACACGAGTCCCGCAATAGCGATGACGTCAATGGTAGTTTTGCCTCCGGCCGTCGCACCGACATTCGTGAACTGATGAAGGATCAGATGCATGAACGACAAGATCATGAAACACGCAATTATCAAGGTGCCGCGGGCGATCCAGGAAGTCCCTGGCTTCATGGCGGCGAGAACGGCTCGGCTCGGCGAACCAAGGTCCGCAATGAGGAAGAGAGTTCCAATCAGGAGAGCCGGGAAACCGATCCACAGCCCAACGGTCGTAGACAGTTCGAGACCTGTTCCCAGGAATCTGTTGACGGCGGCGATCGTGTAAGCTCCGCCGCCGACGCCTCCGAGAAATAAGTAGACGGCAATAAGCCAACCCCAGTCATGTTGCAACTGACCATTAACTTTCGGATCCATAGCACTTCTCCCAAATGACTGCCCGCTGTATGCGGCCTGTCCGATTCTCTGGCACGATCACCTCGGAAAGAGGTAGTACACCTTGGGCTTGTTCCCGAACTCCAGATTCAGTACCTGCCCGCGCTCCTTCTTGATCAGGATGGACACTTCGCTGTTCGGGTCGTCGATAAGTCCGAATATACGTGCCTTGGCAGGGCACGCCTCTACGCACGCCGGCTGTTTGCCCTCGACGATCCTGTCCAGGCAAAAATCGCATTTCGTCGCCACGCCGACGCCTGATTTTTTCTCCCACGCCTTTTTCTGGAACTCCTCCAGAGGCGAAAGAGGGAGTCCATCGGGGAAATAACTCTCCCACTTCTCCACGCTGTACCGCGCGCCATAAGGACACGCCATCATGCAGTACTTGCATCCCATACACTTGTCTTTTTCCACTATCACGATCCCGTCGTCCCGCTTCTGTGTGGCTCCAGTAGGACACACTTCCATACACGATGGTTCCTCGCACTGCATGCAAAGCACAGGAAGGGCTTGCCGGACGGCATTGGGATAAGTGCCCACCTCACTCATTAGCACACGTGCCCAGAAAACGCCCGGTGGCGTATGGTTCGCGGTCTTGCAGGCCATGGCGCAGGCGTAACACCCGTAGCACCTCTTGAGATCGATGACCATTCCGTATTGTGGCATATCTGGCTCCGGTCGTGACGGTTTCACGACATCCTGACTCATTATTCGACTATTCATCTGCCTTGTAGATCTTCACTCGGGCGCAGATGTCCTGGTTGAAAGTAAGCGGATCGGTGTGATCCAGATCCATCTCCACCAAGTCGTTAAAGAATGTTCCCTTGTTCCTGGCAATAGGCATGTACTTGCCCCAGTGACCCGCGACGGCGGCTATGGCAAGATGATGTGGTTCGATCCCCTCGCTGAGGGAGACCCAGCCCTTTACACGATGGCCCTCCGGATTCTCAAGCCAGACCTTGTCGCCGTCAGCAATCCCCTTCGCCCTGGCTGTCTCCAAATGCATTTGCACTGCGTAAACGTTCGGATCCTCCTGCGAACATTCATCGAGATAAGGATTCTGCTGCGTCATCGAGTTGGTGTGCATGACTGCGCGCCAGTAGAAAGTGTGCATATCGTATTCAGGATTGTCTTCGGTGTGCGTTGGGCACGGATACCAGTCCGCTAGCGCTTTGAAGCGAGACCAGTCAAAGTCGAAAAAGTCCTTGCCGCCATATTCGTTCCACAGCTTGTCGATTTGCTCACCGGAGTCGATGAAGTACTCGAAGTAGATCGGTACCCTCGAGGGATTGAACCACTTCCAGTATACGTCCTCCTTCTTCTTCGGCCAGGTGAACACACCTGTTTTCCTCACATGTTCGAGGCCGTGCTTTTCGCCAAACCGGTCCTTGAGCAGGCGGTCGGTAACATCCTCCCAGGAATGAAAGACGCTACCGTCTTCCGTCAGCTTGTACTTTTCTTCCATCTCACCGCCATACCGCACTCCGATCGAGTCGTTGAGCCCCTTGTAGAAACGGCCGTGGATGTCGAGGCGCTTACAGATTTCCAGCATGACCTCGTTGAAATCGCGCCGTTCGTGTAGCGGGTCGACCACCGGCTGCCGGATTGTCCAGCCCCAATCGTCCTCACCTTGCGGATGAGAGAAGGTCGAGGGGAAGCTCACTGCCGGTGTGTAGCGCTCGAGGAAACAGGCATCAGGCAGCACGATATCCGCCACCGCCTCTTCAAATTCCGTGATATAAAGTTGGAACGAAAAGATAAAGTTGAATTTCTTCAGAAAGTTTTCCGTTACCGCCTCCGAATTGCCCATCGTCATTACGGAGTTAGAGCCAAAATTGATCATGACATCCGGCTTGTACGGGATTTTGAAGCGTTCCAGCATCTCGAACCATCTCGGGCTGGTTATGGTAAATGCATTATAAATCGAAGTCGGAAACATGTCGTGCAAATCCAGTCGGGTCGGTGCCTGCGGCACACGCATTGGGTATGGCTTGTGGTCGTACACCCAGGTCTTGGCGACCAGCAGACCGTCCGGACATGGGTACGGTATTTGATAAGGTTTGCCGGTCTTTTCGTATCCACTTCCGACCGCTGCTCCCAAACCGAGTGCGCTGCCGTAGGTGTCAGCCGCACCGACCATGTGGTTCACCATATCGATTGAGAGACAAGTCCAGCCGGAGTTAGTGTGTCCCTGGCTGCCACGGAAGAAGTGTGTCGCGACAGGACGTTTGGGGATCCTTTTCGGACCGTTGCTGGTCTCGATTGTGACCGTTGATCCGATCTCGGCCGCTTCGCCGAATTCCCTGGCAATGCGGCTAACGGTAGCAGCCGGCACCCAGGTGATCTTCTCTACATACTCCGGCGTATACCTCTTGACGTGTTCCTTCAAGAGGTCGAAGGACGGACGGCACTCTGTACCGTTGACAGGGTAGGTGCCGGTAAGCGCGACCTCGTGGGCTTCATCCTCGTACTCGACCCGCGTCACAGATGGATCGTTGTGGACCTTGGGGCAGTTATCGATCAGGTCCCACACGAGCGGCTTGTTGGTCTCCGGATCGCGCATGTATCGCCCGTCGGAGGGCTGAATTAGGTACGGACCATTGGTCTTGTACATCAAATACTCGGCGTCGTAGATGCCGTGTTCGTTGAGGAGCGAGTTGACCAGTCCGAGAGCCAGTGCACCATCTGTGCCGACACGGATTGGCACCCACTCGTGCGCTTTGGAGGCCTGGGCACTCTGGAAGGGATCGAAGACAATATTCTTGAAGCCGCGAGCCCGGGCGTCGGCAACCTGCGTGGCGTTCTGGACGGCCACGTGACCTGCGCCGTGTCCCTTGGAGCAACCGAAGTTCAGTGCGTAGTTACAGTGCGCGAAGTCCGGGATGATCGACCAGGATACATGCATGATGCCGTTCATGAAGTGGGCGCCGTTGCCGCAGTGCAGCCCGCCGCCGGATACCCAGTAGTTTGGTGTGCCGAAACCCTTCATGAAGCCGATGACCCCGAAACGGATCTCCGATGCCTGAGTCGTTGTCGCCTGGAAATAAGCCCCTCGCGGGTCTCGCTCGCGACACTCCTTCAGTTTCTGCACAATCGTGTCGAGTGCTTCTTCCCACGAGATACGCTTCCACATGGGATCGACCTTAAGCCCTTTCTCAGGATTGGTGCGTTTCAGAGGGTAATTCACCCGATAGGGATCGTATAACAACTGCTGCGCAGCCAAACCCTTAACGCAGATATGACCCCGCCCTGTGGGTGCATCCGGATTCCCGGCCAGCTCGGTGACGATTCCATTCTGACGGCGTGCCCTGATACCGCACATACAGTAGCATTGTCCACAACTGGTTGGTATCCAAACATCTTCGTCAACATGGGACTTGGGTGAAACGACCATGGATTGACTCCTGCTTCGTCTGAGTTAGTCCGGCTATTCCTGGCGAACGAAAACAAACCTGAGTATAACTCGGATAATCGCCAAGTCAAACAGTTTTTCGACGATCGAATGCAAATTTACACAGAAGAGGGGCTGTTGCCGAAGAGGGGTTTTGTGCTTCTGATCTAAAGAGCTACTTTGTGATGCGAGCACGCTCGCGATAAAATGCGGAGGAATGGTGGGATGAAGTTGGGGTTTGCTATCTTGTAGTTGTATCGATTGCACCTTTCTGGGTTACCAGCAGAGTAGGCGTTTCAGATTCAAGGCTGAAGCGGTGAAAGGCATCACACAAGCTTGTTCGAACCTTGGAACCAAGCCTTGGGGAATTGAGATCAAACGGCTATTTCTTACTTCAGCAGGCACATTGGGAAGATTGCTCAGGAGAATGAGACACTTCCTACCAATCTCCGGACACTAGTCGAGAGACGCTGCTGAGTCAGAAGACAACACTTAAGAGATCAATAGAGAATTTGTTGGTTGTAGCGGAAGAAGGCAAGCTCACGGATTCACTCAAGAAGCGGTTGGTTGTAAAGGAGTCTCAACTTCAGAATGTCGAGCGAGAGTTGGCGAATTTGACAGGCCAGATATCCACAATCGAAGACATCGACTCAGCGTGGGTGAGAAGGAAGCTCTCACGACTCAGCGAGCTGCTGCAGAATCACACCGAAGCTATCGGTGTATTTCGGACTGCATTGAAGAATGTGTTCCCCGACAAGCTTGTAGTCAGAGCAGTCGAACACTCCGGAAGAACTTCATCAAGATACATGGAAAGGTAATGCCGCTTAATATGCTCGCTGAAAGTGGACTTCCAATGGTGTTAAATAGCGGTGCAGGGACTTGCAACACCATTGGAACAATCATACCAGTCGAAGTGACCATCGTCCAAAACCGCAAAGTGGCCTAAAGACAGGGAGATACACACACGCAGAGAAACAGATTTCGTTTGCAGATGCAAGGTGGATTCTGAGATCTGGCAATGGGACACTCATGATTGCCTCGATTCCGCAATGCCATACCTACGAAAATATTTTCCAAACCTTAGGCTATGAATGCTCGTTTCAAACAGAAGGAAGAAAGTCAAGAAACCCGGTGTTACACTGACAGGTTCTGACAGGGGCAATGCCTATAATTACACAGGGTTAATATAACTTGTCCACTCGATGTCAATTCGAAGTCGCACGATCAGATTGGCAGAAGAGATGGTTCTTGTATTGACTGAGATTGAATATTGGTGTATTCTAGTTTAGCATCCTTCTGATCCTGACAACTGAGCAGAGAGCATTTGAAGAAATAGATATTACTTTAACGGGAGATGTGACAATGAAACGGGTGATTCTGTCCCTCACCCTCGCGTTGTTGATGCTGGGATTGGTCTGTCCCACGATCTCGCAAGCCGACGACAGCGCGACACCGGCCGCATCGAGCGCAAGCTCTGCCGCCGCACAAAGCACTCCTACCGCATCAGCCGAAACATTCCCGCCTGAAACTGAGAACAGCTCACTGGGGTCTGTTCTCGATGATCTCCTTGAAATGGCCTCATCGCTGACCGACCTGTTCGGAGACGATATCGAACCACCAAGCATGTCCGGCACTCCACCCGGAGATCCAGTAATCAGTGACAGTCGGCCGGATGGGGATGATGGTGGCTGGGATGATGACATGAAATGAGAATCCAGAATTTGGAGTAGAGGGTAATGGTCTCTCGGACATTCAATGTCACTGAGCAGAAAGTAGAGAAGCTGATTTCAGAGTCGAATTACTCTGAAGCACTAGCTTTGATTGAACAGCTGCGCAACTCGGTAGTCAAAAGCAACGCGCATATGTTGAAAGCGCGAATGTTCTATCTCCACTCCAAGTGTCTGTTCAAGTTAGGGAAATACCGCGAAGCTCTATTGAAGATCCGATCAGCAGCGCGTATTGTACGTGCAACAAATGACAATGCATTCCTTGCAGATATCAAGCATGTTCTTGGGTTAATCCTCATCCGCCTAGGAAGATTCGGTGATGCAGAGGAAGCCTTGACAGAATCCTATGTATTTTACAAGAGGACTCTCGACTACAAATCCTTGTTCTTTCCGCTCAGCCACATGGCTCAGCTTCATTACATTACCGGCAACTTCAGACGCTCATGTGAGGTGCTGGAGTTGACAATCAGGTATGCTGCCAAGTACCATTCTCAGGATAGAGTTGACAATGTTAAACGAAACCTGGCAAGAGTCCTCACATACATGGGGCAGTTCCAAAAGGCTAGCACTGTCCTGGATTCAGTATCTCCGTCACCATCTGACTTGAGAGCGCAAGCAAGCTCTACATTCCTTGAAGGTATGATTGCCGTTTTTCGATTGCAGGCCCCGCTCGGACAGTGCCATATTGAATGTGCACTGCGACTATTCTCAGAGTTGAAAATGCCACAAGACATCAACGTTTGTCTGGAATATCTGGGGCTTTTGTCGCACTTTGAAAGCAACTACGCCAAAGCACGCGAATGTTACCAGAAAGTTCTCGATATGCCGGAACCGACAGCATCGGCGGTGGCGCAGACTCTGCGTATGCTGACAGATGTCTATATCGCCGAAGAGAAATTCGACATCGCAGAAGAGACCGCTATCAAAGCCGAGGCATCAATCACCAAGATCAGCGAACGCATCGAACTCGGTGCGCTCTACCGTGCTTACGGTCAGATATATGCACACAAGAAAGAGAACGATTCCGCTCGCGACTATTTCAGTAAGTCGATCGATCTTCTGCGCGAGATAGGTGCGCGCTACGAACTCGCGCTGTCGTATCTCGCAGCCGGCAAGTCTGAGTCATACAGTTTCGATGAACGCATGCGTCATCTCGAAATGTCGCGGATGTTGTTTATCGAAATGGATGTCCCGAAACGGGTCGAGCAGGTTGATGATGCGGTCAGGATGTTGAGACTGGATTCGATACCCGATGTAATTCAGAGCGATAGCGAACCTGTCATCATAGCGGGCAGCAAGATCATGAAGAAGGTCCTTGTGCTCGCAAGGAGTGCTGCTGAGAGTGACATAAATGTCCTATTGACCGGTGAAACCGGCACAGGCAAGGATTTGCTGGCACGCTATGTCCATTGTCAAAGTGGACGAACCGGCGAGTTCATCACAGTCAACGCTGCGGCTATTCCGGACAGCATGGTGGAGGCCGAGCTATTTGGCTGTCGGAAGGGCTCATTTACTGGCGCTGAGGAGCACAAACGCGGATTGATCGAGGCTGCGGAGGGTGGGACGTTCTACCTGAACGAGATTGCCGACGCGACACTGGTCTTTCAAGCGAAGCTTCTGGAGGTTCTGGAGACACACGAAGTCCGAAGACTCGGCGAAACCACCAAACGCAAGGTAGATTTCCGATTGATTTCTGCAACCAACCACGACATCAAGAATCGCATCGCGGAGAGCGAATTCCGCGCGGATCTCTTCCACAGACTGAAGGAGCTTCAGATAGAGCTGCCAACACTTAGGCAGAGACTTGAAGAAATTCCATTTTTGCTGACCCATTTTGCCAGGCAGCTCTTTCCCAATGCCGATAATGATTCGATCTGCAATTTGTCCAAACAAGTTCCTCTCTCACTGACCGAGTACGAATGGCCGGGCAACGTCAGGGAGTTTAGAGCATTCTTGCACTCGTGTGCAATCGAGAGCAACGGAGACTACGGACGATTCCTGAAGCTTCTCCGCACGGTTGATCGTCACGAAGGAGGCGAGAGAGACAGGTTGGAGCGTATCCTAAAGGAGACACGTTGGAACCGGAGAGCTACCGCCCGCAGACTGGGAGTTTCCGAGGGCACCGTTCGCAACCGCATTAAGAAGTTCAGGCTCTCCCCTTAGTTTTCCTCAACTTGCGTAATTCACGGAGTACCTGTGCGCACTTCTACGCAACCAGTAATCCTCTGACCTTGATTATCTTAGCCACTAATCGCAATCGCGTTGCGTAGGATGATGCGTAAATCTGCGGGCGATCTCTCCTCATTTTTTGATTTCCAGATCAGTTTCTACTCAACTACAGCCGTTTACAGTCATGATTCGCAAAGTGCCATATTGGCATTTCATTTGCTATTAGTCCACAACAGAAAGTATGGAAAGGCTTGGTTAATGATCCTGTGAATGAAAATGGGGAATTCGCCATGAAGAAGAGAGTCAAAGCATCAAGGTATAATCATATAGTCACCGGACAGGATGGTGATGTTCTCGGATTTAATGCAATGTCGTGCGGACTCGGGAGTATTGATCCCGACAAGCGAGATCGCTTCGCTCAAATGACGGCTTCCAGGGAGCCGTTTGAGATCGACTCGGAAGATGAATTCTGCAAAGAGTTGTTCAGGGGTGGCTTTCTCATTCCAGAGGACCTGGATGAGCTGAGTTCAATCCGGGCAGCACATTATTCTGCAAGATTCAGTGAACAGTCCACCGGAATGACCATCATCCCGACTCTCAACTGCAACTTTGCCTGTGACTACTGCTACGAAGACTCAAGCGTACATGTCTCAAAGGACCCTTCCAAGAGAGCTATGTCCGAGGAGGTTCAGGACAATCTTGTGGAACTCGCGGAGTCCCGGATCAAGGAGAACTCAGTTTTCACAGTGACCTGGTACGGTGGAGAGCCGCTGCTGCGTCTTGACATTATTGAGTCACTCTCGAAGCGATTCAAGGAGATATGTGAGCGGAAGCAGTCGCGGTATTTTGCCGGAATAATCACGAATGGTTACTTGTTGACTCCCAGAACCGCAGTGATCCTGGCACAAAACGGTGTGAAATTCTGCCAGGTCACACTTGACGGCGTCAAAGCCGTACATGATTCAAGAAGACCGCTACGCGGCGGCTCTGGTACATTCGACCGAATAGTTGAGAACGTGACTGCTGTTTCGGAGCAGACGGACTTGACCCTATCCATTCGAATCAATGCCGACAACAGAAATAGCTCATCCATAAGCGAATTGCTGTGTGACTTACGGAAGCGCGGATTGCACGACCGAGAGAAGGTGAATATCTACTTCGGGCAGGTGCTTGAGTACTCGAACTCATGTCGTGATACCCCGGATTTCTGTATGGCAAACGAGGAGTTTGCTGACTTTCAGGTCGTTGCGTACAGGAAGGCTCTGGAGCTCGATTTCAGGATTTCAACATACCCATTCGCCAATTTGGGGAATTGTGGCGCAGTTAAGAGCGTAGCATCGATAATCGAACCGTCCGGTGATGTCCACAACTGCTGGAATACGGTCGGAAGGCATGACATGCGAACCGGTGATTTGACTCATGAAGGTGTCGACGCAACTCGGAATTCTATCAACTGGCTTGGTTGGACACCTTTCGCGGTGAAATGCAACGACTGCGAAGTTCTTCCCGTTTGTATGGGTGGCTGTCCTTATAGGTCGCTTTTCGGCGCAGACGAGAATGGTGGAGACAACGGCACATGCATTTGGTGGAAGTTTAATCTTAGAAAGATGTTGGAATTGTTCAGCGAAGCACAGAAGCGGGGCAAACTTGCTGTTTCGCAACGGAAGAGGTAAACAAGCGTGATTGTTCATAGTGTAGATCACGCTCAAATCACTCAAAGGAGGTTCAGATGAACTGGTTGGTGATCCCAATGCGTTCGGGTGACTTAGGCACTGTTTGTAGCATCGTCATATGCTGCAGTCAGGCATGTTTCTTCGATGTACATCCTTGCGTCCCCAACGCAGGTTGTTTCACAGATCCTGTGGTGCGCTAAGCGAAATGTGGAAGGTCAAGAATAACCTTGCCGCGTTAGACTGAAACGATTTTATTAAGAGAAAGGGCAATTCTATGAACTGGCTTGTTAATCCATCAGGTTCGCCGATCAAGGGTGGAGGTCCTGAATGCGTAATTCTACCTTGGATATGTATTAGTCTCTGTTTGCTCAACTGTGACTATTGTCTCGTTTACTTCTACGACGATCTAAAGTAGTAGTTGAGTCGGTGAAGATCCTGAGAATGCGAGAAGGATTCATAAGCGCTGTGGCACTCGGAAGTTTTGTTCGACCGTTTGATCGATTGCATAGGCGGGAAGCTGGCTTGCTCTGCGTGTGCATGGTCTACGTCATCGGCGGTGCCGTGAGCAATGTGGTTCAAGCATCACAGGTTGATTTGACCATACTTGCTGCTGTGCAGTATCTGATGGTGGCGTTTTGGGTCATCCTGACGGCAGCGGCAATCAGGTTTGCCGTGGTATCGGGAGCCGATGTTTCCCGGTATGGACTCTCTGGAGGGGTCGTTAGCTGGACGACAGTCATCTTCTGCTCTGCTTACACTATCTATGCTTTCACCAGCCGTTCGTCCATCCTTGTTCCACCGTTGCTCGGCACTTGGTTAGGTCTGTTCGGTGTTGTTGTCGAGGAGGTTGTGTTTCGCGTGATTTTGGTGCACCTGTTCAGGAAGCTACTCGGGCCGCTGAACCACAGCCTGTTTTACTCGATTCTCCTCAGCAGCCTGATCTGGTCATCTGTTCACATTCCTACGAAGGACTTCTCACTTGTAATCGGGCTATTCATAACGGCAATACTTGTGTCGACGTTTTACTGGTATACTCGAAGTCTCCTGCTTCCGATCTGGTTGCATGCCTTGGCTAACACGGGATTCGTTGGTGCGGGTGTGGCGGTGGTCCTGTATACTGCTGTCCTGGTTGTCCTGCGTTTCACCCGACATCGTAACAAGGTTGCACAGATGTCATGATCACTCTCAACAACATATGCTACCGCTATCCGAGAGCGGAGCGGTCTGCTCTCGATCGAGTTACTCTGACCGTTCGCCCCGGTGAGATATTCACTCTGCTCGGTCCCAATGGTGCCGGCAAGACTACGCTGATACGCATACTCTCCGGATTAATTATCCCACAGCAGGGGCAGGCATCCATCTGTGGGTACGACACGCTCAGAGATCAGTATGCCGCAAGGCAGCCACTCGGGTTGGTACTCGGCGACGAACGGACATTCTACTACCGACTTTCCGGGAGGCAGAACCTCGAGTTCTTCGGTGGGCTGCTGGGGCTACGAGGCAGACGCATTGCCGACCGGATCAATGAAGTGCTGGAGATGGTCGGCATGACGGACTCCGCGAAGCATCCGTTTATGAAGTTCAGTACTGGAATGAGAAAGCGTCTGAACTTCGCGCGTGCGCTTCTGTCGGATCCGTCTGTCTATCTGCTCGATGAACCGAACAGCGGCGTCGATCCTGCGTCTGCGTCCCATATCAGGGAGATCATCCTCGACCTGAAAAAAAGGGGCAAGACAATACTTCTCACGACGCACAACCTTCAGGAAGCCGAGAGATTGTCTGACGCGATAGGATTTCTGAAAGCCGGAATCTTGCTTCGAACGGGATCTGTCTCGGAGTTCAGAAGCGGTATCGAACGGAGCTGCATATCCGCGATTTTCGGCGCGAATGGGACTCCAATCAATGTTGAGATGGAGAAGCTCGTCAAGAGAATCAGAGTCTGCAGCCCGGACAGCAACGTGACCGTGAACGACAATCGTATCAGCATTTCATTGAGCGACAAGCTCGAAGCAAATGAAGTGATCAATCTGCTTTCCGGATCTTCGCTTCACCTGGAGGACGTCCGCTATGGAGACGCATCCCTCGAAGATGTCTTCTTCCACTTGGCTGGAGGCGGCAATGTATAAAGGCTACCTGTTCATCAAGCGTGGCATTGTAACAATGCTGAGCTACAGAACTGCGCTGGTGCTGGGCATCGTCGGAAGCTTCATCGGACTGCTGCAATTCTCTTTCATGGGGAGGTTCCTCACGGAAGGGAACAGTTTTCCGGCTCTGAACGCATACGGTGGAAACTTGCTTGCTTATCTGATAATCGGTACGGCGTTCACGAGCTTTGTTGGAGTCTCTCTCGGTTCGTTTCAGAACACCATCAGAAGCGAGCAACAGATGGGTACTCTTGAGTACCTGCTGATCACAAACACGAAGCTAGAGCTTCTACTCTCGTACTCAGGATTGGTCAGTTTCCTCGGTACGCTCCTGAATGTCACGCTGCTATTACTTGTAGTAATCTTCGTCTTTGACATTCCCATGGAGGTGAATCTGGCTGGGGCCGCAGTCTGCATTCTGCTCACGATCACGTCGCTCTCGGGAATTGGCTTGATGGGTGCGGGAATTATCATGGTGACCAAAGTTGGGGACCCTGTGACATGGATATTCACAACGCTCACGGGTCTGCTAAGCGGCGTACTGTTTCCGGTGGAATACCTGCCCGGAGCGTTGAAAGCCATATCGATGCTTCTGCCGACTACACATGCCCTTCATGCACTGCGACTCACTCTGACGCAGAATGCGTCTATCGAGCAAATTTCTTCCCAGCTGCTCTTTCTCTTGATAGCATCCGCAATCACAGTCCCGTTGGGATTCTTCTCAATACGTGCCGGATTTAACAAGGCCAGAAGGGATGGTACGCTGGCACATTACTGATTGACTACGAAGGGAGGCTCTATGTCCAATGAAGCGCTCGTCAGGGAGACCGGAACCGAGATGGTCAGGCGACCCAGTACTTGGAGCGACGTCGTGAATCTGTTCGTCTCTCCACGCTCGACCTTTGAATCAGTTTCTCGGAGGGCTCGATGGGTTATACCCTTCCTGCTTCTGGTACTGTGCGCTGTAGTCTTTGAAGTCTCCGTGAGTGGGACCAGAATGGACGATCTTAAGTTACAGGTCAAGAACGATCCGGATATGTCGCAGGATGATATCCAGCATCGTCTCGACAATATCGAAAACCAACGGTCTCCGGAATTGGTCAGTCTCCGAACCGGGCTTGGTGTCCTCGCGTTGGGCGTGCTGGAATTCGCCAAGCTACTTGGATTGTCGATTGTGTTGCTGCTTTTCTGCATGCTGTTCGTGAGCGAGTTGAGGTTCGTAGCGATCCTGTCGATCTGCGCATTCAGTTCACTGATATTGATCCCCGAGATAGCCTTGAAGATTCCTTTGATTCTCTTGAAAGGGACGACTCATATATGGTTCAGCCCGGCAGCACTCTTTTCCGGCATGGATGAGAATAACCTCATGTTCAGATTCATGCAGAGCATCGACATCTTTACTATTTGGAAGATGATTCTAGTCGGAATGGGATTACATACGGTGTTCGGCATTGCGAAATCAAAGTCCTACTTAATTGTGACGGTTCTCTTCCTACTTTGGGTCGCTGGTCACTCTCTGCTGGGAGGGCTGATACATATAGCCTAATACACCTGCACGTTACGATTGGACAGAAAGCTCTTGTGTGGGTTGCGAAACTGCATTCGAAGTACGAAGAGCGGTTATGTCTCTCAGCAAAATTTCTTCAAGCAAGTTTCCCCTGAGTGTCCAAATAGCGGTGCAGGGACTTGCAGCAC
>Ga0180009_10000442_pt1 | contig 58260 bp, 50 predicted proteins | sample OS_PC_MetaG_FD_123537 | JGI IMG/M metagenome (GOLD analysis project Ga0180009, IMG submission 123537) | Groundwater microbial communities from the Aspo Hard Rock Laboratory (HRL) deep subsurface site, Sweden - OS_PC_MetaG | ecosystem: Environmental > Aquatic > Deep subsurface > Groundwater... | reverse complement strand
GCAAGATCTCTGCGGAGTTGGAATCCATTCGCCTTTACTTCTTGGTTGCATTTACTTTTAGCCTGGCTGGAGTGATTTTACGGTTGCAAACATCCCCTGAAGGGGGAAATGTATCTTTCACATCAAGGAGTTTCTTAGTTATATTGGTGAGTCTATTAGTTTCAATGGGTGGGCTTATCTTATGCCGGACGCGTAAAGCAGATTTAGTTGTATCTATTGCACGGAAGATCTTTAGAACATTTTCTTCCTGGCGAAATGTGCATTGGATTCTTTTTTTTCTTCCGATCCTTTTCTTTGGCTATTATCATTTTGCTGGTCTAAACCTCACTTTGTTGAAACATTTCCCGAAGCTATGGTTTTTTGGATATCTTTCTCTGCTTGGCGCAATATTTTTGAGCAGTACGCGTTGTGCTAAACCGTCCCTGAGCTTACTGATGACTTTTTCATTTTATGGTTCGATTTTGTGGTTGATTTATTTCATCCCTGATGTGTCAACCTATCCATTATCCCTGAATTGGTCTGAGTCTTCGCGTTTTTACAGTGGCTCATTGTTTTTTTCACGTTTGATTTATGGAAAAGGGGTCCCCCTGCCACCTTTGCACCTATCGCAATACATGATGCAGTCTCTTCCCTTTCTTTTCTCAAACCTGCCTCTCTGGACACACCGATTATGGGAGGTCTTTTTATGGCTGGGAATGACTATTGGATCAGGCATGGCATTGGCGTGGCGAATAAAACCTCGCAATCGGTGGATTTGGTTGGGGCTCACTGCCTGGTTTTTTTTATTTGCCTTTCAAGGTCCTGTTTATTATCACCTGTTAGTAAGCGTCATCAGTGTTTTACTCGGATTCAACAAAAATAAACCTGGTCTTACATTGATTTTTATTGCTCTAGCATCTGTTTGGACGGGATTAAGCCGAGTCAATTGGTTTCCTATGGCTGGTGTACTGGCTGCTACCCTTTTTGTACTTGAAGTACCTCAAGATAAGAAGAACTTCTGGCAATATTGGCGTTGGCCAGTTCTTGTTGTGATCATGAGCTTAATCATCGCTGTTGGTGCTCATATTGGATATGCTTTAATTAGCGGCAATCCTCCAGAAGCATTTACATCAAGTTTTTCCTCACCGTTGCTAAAATACCGTTTACTGGAAAATGAAGCATATGGACCTGGGATCATTAATCTGACGATTACAGCTAGCTTACCGCTGTTGCTGATTATTCTTTTACGTGTCTTGCCAAATTTGAAGGCTTGGCGTTTTTTGCGTCTTTTGGCTCTATTTAGTTTTTTGTTTATCTTTCAAATTGGCGGATTTGTTGTGAGTTCGAAAATTGGCGGGGGTAACAATTTACACAATATGGATGCCTATTTCGTACTGCTTGCAGTTATCACAGCCTATATCACTTTTGACCGTTTTTCACCGGATTCATCGATCAAGGTACGCCCTTGGATTCCACCTGCGATACTTGTGGTTTTAGCTTTTCTGGTTCCAATAAATGCTGCTGTAAATAGCCTCAGACCAATGCATGATGTAAACAATTTGCGAGCTTGGGAAGATATCCGCCAAGTTCAGGCGTTGATTGACGAAAGAGTCCCAAAGGATGGCGAAGTATTGTTCATTCAGCATCGACATTTGCTATCTTTCGATATGATAACGGGCGTAGAGTTTGTCCATGAATATGACAAAGTCTTCCTGATGGAAATGGCGATGTCGGGAAATGAGGTCTATTTGGAAAAGTTCTGGCAGGACCTGGAGTCTCATCGTTTTGATTTAATTATTACTGAACCTCTAACTCTGGTTGAAAAAACGGCGTCAGATGTTTTTGGCGAAGAAAATAATGCCTGGGTTAAGGGTGTCAATCAGCCGCTATCTGATACTTATGATGTTGTCCTTAATCTTCCTGAAAGTGGTATGGCAGTTTTAGCTCCCAAAAGTCAGCCTTAGTTAACTTGACCGCTGGGGAAGAAGGGCTATAATTCAATTATTGAAATTATGATTAACCTTGAAACAAAAAGCGATGAATTTCGCGATCTGGCATTGTTGCAGGAGATCGAAGCTGACCCGGATATCTCCCAGGCGAAATTAGCAGAAGAACTGGGCGTGGCGATCGGGACGGTCAACTGGCATATCAAACGGTTGATCGAGAAAGGCTTTGTTAAGGTCAAACGCGCAAGACGCCGGAAATTACATTATATTATTACCCCGGAAGGGATTGCCTTGCGTGCGAGGTTGACCCTAGACTATATTCAGCAGTCCTTTAATCTTTTCAGACAGGTACGGAAACGGGTATTGAAGTTACTGGATCGCCTCCAGGAAATGGATGTCCACGCCGTACGGCTGGAAGGCAACGGTGATATTGCCGATGTTTGCCGGCTAACCTGTATGGAGCAGCACTTTTCCCTGACCGAACATCCGGATGCCCCCGCGCTGGTTGTGGAAGGTCTCAAAGTCAGGCTGACGCTTAATCATGAAGAAGCGAATTGATAAAGAGGAAACATGGAAAATGTGATCAATTGGGATGAAAAACGAATCTGCGTCACTGGGGGCGCTGGATTTCTTGGGACGCATTTGATCGAGAATTTGCGGAAACGGGGCGCAAAAGATATTTTTGTTCCCACGATTGAAGAGTATGACCTAGTTGACCGGGATGCCATTGCACGGTTGCTTGCGGACTCGAACCCTGATGTGATCATTCACCTGGCTGCGCATGTGGGCGGTATCGGAGCCAACCGGGAACATCCGGCGGAATTCTTCTATGACAACCTGATGATGGGCGTGCAGTTGTTGCACCAGGCGTATGAACGGGGGGTAGAGAAATTTGTGGCGATCGGCACAGTTTGCGCCTATCCAAAATTTACGCCGGTGCCTTTCAATGAAGACAACCTCTGGATTGGTTATCCCGAAGAAACCAACGCCCCTTATGGATTGGCGAAAAAAATGTTGCTGGTCCAGTCGCAAGCCTACCGTGAACAGTATGGCTTTAACAGTATTTTCCTGTTGCCGGTCAATTTATACGGTCCGGGTGATAATTTCAACCCGCGCAGTTCCCATGTGATCCCTGCCTTGATCCGTAAATGCGTGGAGGCTAATGAGAATAATGAAGACCACATCGTGGTTTGGGGGGATGGATCACCCACCCGCGAATTCATTTATGTGAAAGACGCCGCAGAAGGTATTGCTCTGGCGACCGAACGTTATAACGAATCTGAACCGGTCAACATTGGCTCTGGGTTTGAGATCAGCATCAAAGATCTGGTGAAGAAAATCGCCCGGATGACAGGTTTTGAGGGCGACCTGGTCTGGGATACCAGCAAACCCAACGGTCAACCCCGCCGTGCATTGAACACCAGCCGGGCTAAGGAGAAATTCGGGTTTGAAGCAAAGACGGATTTTGAAGAGGGTTTGCAGAAGACGATTGATTGGTATCGAGAGCAAAGGAAATAGCCGGGCAATCTGATGGATAAACCCCAAACCCAAACTAATAACACCCCTGTGATCTATCTGCGGCCGTCCAAAGGCTGGCTGTCGATTGATTTTAAGGAATTGTGGCGCTATCGTGAATTGATCTTTTTCCTCACCTGGCGCGATATCAAGGTGCGTTACAAGCAGGCTGTATTGGGAATCGCCTGGGCGATCCTCCAGCCCTTATTAACGATGCTGATCTTCACCGTCATTTTTGGTATTTTGCTGAAAACGCCATCTCAAAATATTCCCTATCCGCTGTTCTCGCTCACGGCGCTGCTTCCCTGGACGTTGTTCGCCACGGCGTTGCAGCGGTCCAGCGTCAGCCTGGTGGGGAACGCTAACCTGATCACCAAGATTTACTTTCCCCGCCTAGCCATACCCCTATCCTCGGTGATTGCGGCTCTGGTGGATTTCCTGGTGTCCTTTGTGGTGCTGCTGGGTGTGATGATCTATTATCATTACTGGCCGGGCTGGAACATCTTCTGGCTGCCGCTGCTTGTTTTGCTGGCACTCCTGACTGCGCTCTCGGTTGGCTTGTGGCTCTCAGCCCTGAACGTGCAATATCGCGACATCCAGCATATGGTGCCCTTCATCATCCAGGTCTGGTTGTATGCCTCACCGATCGTGTACCCGATTGAGACCATCCCAGAAGGGATCTGGCGCTGGTTATATGGTCTGAACCCGATGGTGGGTGTGATCCAGGGCTTTCGCTGGGCGCTGGTGGGTGGTGATCCGCCCGATGCGACCATGCTGATCTCGGTGGGGATGGTGCTGGTTTTGTTGGTCAGTGGACTTTTTTATTTCAGGCGGATGGAAAAAACCTTCGCCGATATTGTATAGGTGCGTATGTCAAAACTAGCTATTCGCGTTGAAAATCTCTCCAAACAATACCGGATAGGGTTGGCACAGGACCGGCCGGATACCTTGCGTGACCTCCTGACGTTTGGCGTCCGCAGGGTCAGGAATTTGTTCACACGGGGGAACCAGGGCAACTCAAACAGCCCGAGTCACATCTGGGCGCTTAAGGACGTGTCGTTTGAGGTCCGGCGCGGGCAGGTATTGGGAATTGTGGGCAGAAACGGCGCGGGCAAGAGCACCCTGTTGAAGATCCTCTCCCGGGTAACGGATCCCACTGGGGGGTTTGGCGAGATCCACGGTCGGGTCGGATCTTTGCTGGAAGTTGGTACCGGTTTCCACCCTGAACTTTCCGGTCGGGAAAATATCTATCTAAACGGCGCGATCCTTGGGATGCGGCGGGACGAGATCGAGCGAAAATATGATGAGATCGTCGACTTTTCAGAGGTCGGCAAATTCATCGACACACCTGTTAAGCGCTATTCCAGCGGGATGTATCTGCGCTTGGCATTTGCCGTTGCCGCGCACCTGGAACCGGAGATCCTGGTCGTGGATGAGGTGCTGGCTGTGGGCGATGCGGAATTCCAGCGTAAGTGTCTGGGGAAGATGAATGACGTCGCACAGGAAGGTCGCACGGTGTTGTTCGTGAGCCATAATATGTCCGCCATCCTCCGCCTGACGCAGGAGACCATCGTGCTGGATGAGGGGCAAATTGTGTTGCGCGCACCGACGCCTGAGGCGGTGGACCATTATTTGAATATGGGTCTGACCAAACAGGGCGAGCGCATCTGGACGGAGGCGGAATTAAAAGGGGATGTGATGCCCTTCCAACCCATAGCATTGCGCGTTTGCAACCCAAGAGGGCGGGTTGTGGACACCGTTAATGCATCTGAAGGATTTTCAATCGAGCTGGAGTACAATTTATCCGACGCGATCAGCGGTTTGAGGGTTGGTTTATATATAATGACCACCCGGGGTGAGTATGTTTTCACCACCTTTGATACAGACAACACGGTGTTATTTGAATCCTATCCAGCCCGGCCAGCCGGGCGCTATATCAGCCAGTGCCAGGTCCCGCCGAACTTGATGAATGAGGGTCGTTTTATTTTGGGCGTCAATGCGAGTGTCTATCGGATCAAGCGCTTTTTCCAGGATGACAAAGCCTTAACGTTCACTGTGGATGCCACTGGTGCACCCGGAATGCATTGGCCTGAGAAGCGCCTGGGTCCTGTGCGCCCTAAACTGGATTGGAAAATTGAGGCAATGGAAAAATAAGCGATGAATAAACGCGCTCTGAAAAGAATCCTTGGTGAATTGCCCTATACGGTCGAGCTTTATTGGCATTTGGTCCAGCGCCACAAGCCCTGGCAGGCGCACTTTAACCTCGATGACCTGGAAGCTGTCCTTCCTGAAGCTGTTCAACAGGCAAAGCTTTTTGCTGGGGCGGAAGCGCCAGGGAAAAAGGTGCTCCTGTTTGCTTCTCTGCATTACTGGATTGAATTTACAACCCTGATGGCTCTGGCACTGGCTGGTAAAGGTCACAAGGTCACCTTGTCTTTCCTGCCCTATGCGAGCTGGGATAAACCGATCCAGAAATTTGATCTCCGCCGGCAGAACCTTTATGCCCGGCAGGTACTCGGTGAAGCAGGGTCGCTCCTGCAGGTGCAGTCACTGCTGGATGTGAAGCCGTTTTCCAGCGATCTGCCTGCAGAACTTGAACAGGCTGTTGATGAGGTCAGCACCTTTGATACGCAATATACCTTACAGGTTGAAAACATCACCAAAGAGGAAGAGATCTATAAACTCCGGTATGAGCGCAACCTGGAAGCTGCCAAAAACGCCCGGGCCTGGCTGGTGGCGCACAAACCAGACGTGGTGATCGTGCCGAATGGCACTATCCAGGAAATGGGCATTGTTTACCGGGTGGCGCGGTATCTGGATATTCCCACGGTGACCTTCGAGTTTGGTGACCAGCGAGAGCACATCTGGCTGGCGCAGAACGCGGAGATCATGCGCCATGAGACGGATGACCTTTGGGAAGCCCTCGGCGACGAACCGCTCACAGATGACCAATTACAGCGTTTGCAGGGTCTGTTTGCTGCTCGAGAGGACGCCAAAACCTGGAAAAATTTCACCCGACAATGGCAGGATACACCCACTGAGGGTGGGGAGACTGTCCGCGAAAAGCTGGGTCTGGATGAACGTCCGGTTATCTTGCTGGCAACCAATGTCCTGGGTGACAGCCTGACCCTGGGAAGGCAAGTGTTCAGTGAGACCATGGCGGAGTGGATTGAGCGCACCGTAGCCTATTTCGCCGCACGGAATGACGTGCAGCTGGTGATCAGGGTGCACCCCGGAGAGACGCTGACGCATGGCACCTCCATGATGGATGTGGTCAAAACCGCCCTGGGTGACGTTTCCCCGCAGATTCACCTGATTGAACCGGAAGAGAAGATCAATACTTATGATGTGGCGGATATTACCGATCTCGGCCTGGTCTACACGACCACAGTAGGTCTGGAGATGGCGATGCGCGGTATCCCCGTGGTGGTCGCCGGGCAGACCCATTATCGCAACCGTGGGTTCACCTATGACCCCGACTCATGGGAATCGTATTTCGAAATGCTTGAAACGCTGTTAGGTGACCTTGAATCAGCCCGCCTGAACCAGGATCAGGTGGAACTATCCTGGCGATATGCCTATTTGTTCTTCTTTGAATTCTCGAAACCCTTCCCGTGGCACCTGCTGGACCTGAGAGAAGACATCCAACAGCGGAATTTGGCTTTTGTGCTGGGCAAGGAAGGTACCCGCCGGTATGACGAGACTTTTAAATACCTCACCGGGAAATCCCTGACCTGGTGATCTCTATTCTGGGTACAACTTTGTTTTCAGAGTGTGGTTGAGACATGAATATCCTCCTGACCCTGGATTGCAGTCTGGACTGCAGTTATTGTTTTGCCCGCTCCCGCAGAGCTATGCAATCATCTCAGGAGATGTCTCTGTCCGAGCTGGATGAGATCATTGAAGAAATGGACCCGGCGTGCGACACGATCCGCTTGATGGGTGGGGAGCCGACCCTTCATTCCCAATACGCCATCATTCTCCAGACTTTGAAAGAACGAGGTTTCAGGGTGGTGGTCTTCACAAATGGACTGCAATCCATCCTGCGGAAGACAGCACCGTTTCTGCCTGACGAAATCTTACTGAATCTGAATGATTGGTCGACTTATTCTGCAGGGCAGCAGGCGGCAATTGTCAACAATTTATCCGCCTTGGGTGACCGAACTAGCCTGGCAACCACCATTACTGACCCGGCATTTGACTTATCGCCCCATCGCGAATTGATCCTTAAAAAAGGTTTGCGACCGGTGATCCGGTTGGGACTTGCCCAACCGATCCTTGGCGGGGATAATATCTACTTGCGGGATGTGGACTTACCAGCTGCTCACCAGGCTGTTGCCCAATGGGCGGCGATCCTTTCTGGAGATGGGATCCGGTTGAGCTTGGATTGCGGATTCATGCGTTGTCATTTCACTGATGCAGAGATCGAAACCATGGTCCGGGCAGGGACGGTGCTGAACTTTGACTGTGCACCAACCCTGGATATTGGACCCGGGTTGAAGGTTTGGCGGTGCTTTGCTTTCTCAGCCGGTCCGGGGATTCCCTGGCAGCAATTCCGGAATACGAAGCAATTGAGCGAGGCTTTTAACGCTCGCGAAAAAGGTGTGTGTAAAGCCTGTAAGGATTGTGTATATTTTGGCAATCGGTGGTGTCACGGTGGTTGCCTGGCACGGACGGAAAACCGGAAAATTGGCACAATGGCGCTGGATGATGCAGGAGTAATTCTAAAGAATGCTGGTGTTGAATCTATATGAGTGATCAAAATATTAAAAAGAACGTGCGTGAGTTTTATGACCGGGTGGGCTGGCAGGTGGTCAGTGAAGACCTCTACCAGAACGCACAGTATGAAGACCTGCGACCGGTCTCGAGGGAGTATATCCACCGTTGCCATTTGCGGGTCAACTGCCACCTGGCGCCGGAAGGCGACTATCTGCTGGACGCTGGCTCGGGTCCGGTGCAATATCCGGAATATCTGACCTATTCCGAAGGTTATCATGCCCGGGTCTGCATGGATATCTCGATCGTGGCTTTGAAGGAAGCTCGTAAACGCTTGGGTGAGAAGGGTCTTTATGTGGTGGGTGACATCGCCCATTTGCCTTTCAAATCGGAGATGTTTGATGGCATCGTATCCCTGCATACGGTTCATCATGTGCCGATGGCGGAAAAACTGCCTGCCTATGAAGAACTATATCGCACCTTGAACCCGGGGAAGACGATGGTGATCGTCAACGGCTGGGCCAATGCCCCTTTGATGACCCGGATTAGTGGATTCATGCGTTTCATACGGCGGCTACGGGGGTGGTGGTTGCGAAAAATTAAGAAACAAGGCGATCCCAAAATAGCACATGAGCCAGCAACACCAATTCCGAATGAGTCAGCAGAGGAAGAAACAACCTGCCCGGCTGGGACATTTGTGCAAAAGTTGAACGCGGAATGGTTGACCCAGGCACTGGAAGGACGAATGGACTATGAGATCCTGGTCTGGCGGAGTGTGAGCGTGACTTTTCTCCGTTCCGTGATCTACTCGGATTGGGGTGGGCATTTCTGGTTGAAAGTACTCTATGGTTTGGAAGAGGTTTTCCCCCGCTGGTTGGGCAGGATCGGTCAGTACCCGCTGGTTGTGGTGAAGAAACCAAAGGCGGAGGGTTTTGGAGACGACTCAGCATCTGCAGTATAATTTTGATTAAAATCCCAGGAGAATATTTATGGAGTGGACCGATAAAAATGTGCTGGTGACCGGAGGGACGGGTTCCTTCGGCCGGAAATTTGTTGAAGTGATGATGAAGGAATACAAGCCTGCCCGATTGATCGTCTACAGCCGCGATGAATTGAAACAGCACGAAATGCGGATTGCGGGCTTTGATCATCCCAGCTTACGTTATTTCATTGGCGATGTGCGTGATCTGCCCCGGTTACGCCGGGCTTTCAACAGTGTTGACATCGTGGTGCATGCTGCCGCGCTCAAGCAGGTGCCTGCTTGCGAATATAACCCGATGGAGGCGATCAAGACGAATATCCTCGGGAGCAGCAATGTGGTCGACGCCGCATTGGACGCCGGGGTGAAAAAGGTCCTGGCGCTCAGCACGGACAAAGCAGTCAACCCAGTTAACCTCTATGGCGCCACGAAACTGGCGGCGGAAAAACTAATGGTGCAAAGCAACTCGTATGCTGGCGGGATGACCACCCGCTTCAGTTGCGTCCGATATGGTAATGTGGTCGGCTCACGGGGCAGTGTGGTTCCGCTGTTCATCAAGCAGCGCGAAACCGGTGAGATCACCCTGACCGATGACCGGATGACGCGTTTCTGGATCTCTCTCGATCAGGGCGTACGCTTTGTGATCCGTTGTATTGAAGAGATGCATGGGGGTGAGGTCTTTGTACCGAAGATACCCAGCATGAAAATGGCGGACCTGGCGCGGGCAATTGCTCCGAAGGCAAAGTTTCGTATCATTGGCATCCGCCCAGGAGAGAAATTGCACGAGGTGTTGATTTCTGAGGATGAGGCCCGGACGACGGTTGAACTGGATGATATGTATGTCGTCCAACCCGCAGCCGCACTATGGTTTGGCCATTACTGGTCTGAAATCGGCGACCTTCTGCCGGATGGCTATCACTATGCCAGCGATAATAACACGGAATGGCTGACGGTCGAAGAGATCCGGGAGATTGTCACGCCGATTGAGGAGTCTTTGGAAAAGGGCAACTGCTAATCATGCGTCTGCTTGTGACGGGTGCCAGCGGTTTGCTGGGCTTGAACCTCAGTCTGGTCGCGACAGCTCGAGGACATGATGTGACTGGTCTGGTGCACTCCAGATCCCTGCAGGGAGTGCCTTTTGAGGTTCAGCAGGCTGATTTGCTGGTTCCAGCAGAAGCTCTATCCATCATCAAAGCCTGTCAGCCAGATGCGATCATCCATTGTGCTGCCATAGCCAATGTCAACGCAGCGGAGAAAATGTCTGACCTGGCACGAACGTTGAACAGCGAGATGCCCGGGAAGCTTGCCGCAGCAGCCTCAATCTGGGACATGCCTTTCATCCATATCTCCACCGACGCCGTGTTTGACGGGCAGCGAGGCGGCTACGTGGAAACTGATCTCACCAACCCCCTCGGTGTGTACGCCCGGACAAAACTGGCGGGCGAACAGGCTGTCTTGGCTGCCAACCCGCAGGCGCTGGTTATCCGGACCGTGTTCTATGGCTGGAGCCTCTCCGGCAAGCGCAGCCTGGCGGAGTTCTTTTACAATAAACTCAAGACCGGTGAGACCATTAAAGGTTTTGCTGATACCTATTTTTGCCCGCTCTATGTGGAAGACCTGGCTGAAACCCTGCTGGAAATGCTTTCGGCGGAATTGAACGGGATTTACCATGTGGTGAGTCCCGATAGCTTGAGCAAATATGACTTCGGAGTGCGGATCGCCCGGATATTTGGTTTTGACCCGGAATTGATCTCACCTGCCCGTAGGATTGATATGGAACAGGGTGTGCGGCGCTCCCTGAACCTGGTCCTCAAGTCGGACAAGGTGCAAGCCGCTCTCAGTCATGCTTTGCCCACGGTGGATGAGGGGTTGGGGAAGCTGTTCCAGCGCCGGCAGGAAGGTTACCCCGACCTGTTACAAAGTTTCGCAGGATAACGCCCATCATTTATCTGATGAATTTGGCGGAGGAATAAAGATGACACTCAAAATTGGCAATCACCCGATCGGGAAAGAATACCCAACATATTTCATTGCGGATATCGCCGCCAATCATGACGGCAGCCTGGAACGGGCGAAGCTGTTGATCCGCCTGGCAAAAGAAGCTGGCGCGGACGCAGCAAAGTTCCAGAACTTCCGCGCCCCGAAGATCGTTTCGGATTATGGGTTCACGCACATGAACGCCCAGGTTTCCCACCAGGCAAAGTGGGAAAAATCGGTATCGGAAGTCTATGCCTCGGCATCAATCCCCTTTGAATGGACGCCTGTGCTCAAAGAGACCTGTGACGAGGTAGGAATTGACTACTTTTCCTCGCCTTATGACTTTGAAGCGATTGACATGCTGGAACCTTTTGTCCCAGCCTACAAGATCGGCTCAGGCGACATCACCTGGATCGAAGCTTGCGAGCGTGTAGCGGGCAAGGGCAAACCGGTGCTTTTGGCGACGGGCGCATCGGATATCGGTGATGTGCAACGGGCGGTCCATGCCATTCTTGAGATCAATTCCCAGTTGGTTCTGATGCAGTGCAATACCAATTACACTGCGGCGGATGGCAATTTTGATAATATCCATCTCAACGTCCTCAAGACCTATCAGAATATGTTTCCGGAGGTCATTTTGGGTCTTTCGGACCATACCCATGGACATGCGACGGTGATGGGGGCAGTGGCTTTGGGCGCCCGGGTGATCGAAAAGCACTTCACAGACGATAACGACCGGGTTGGACCGGACCATCCCTTTGCGATGAACCCTGAATCCTGGGCGGCGATGGTGAAAGCAACCCGGCAATTGGAACGGGCGCTGGGTTCAGGCGATAAATTCGTGACGGATAATGAACAGGAGACGGTCGTCATCCAGCGGCGCTGCTTGCGCGCAGCCCGGGAGATCAATCCCGGTGAAATTATCCAGCGAGAGATGATTGATGTCCTTCGTCCGGCGACTCCAGGAGCAATCATGCCTTATGAAATCCAGCAAGTGATTGGCTTGAAGGCTTTGGAGCGGATACCGGCGGGACAGGAACTCCGCTGGACACAGTTTGGTCATCCCTAATTCAAACCGGCAGAACCAGAAACCAAAGCGAGACCTGATGCGTGTTCTTTACTTTACAGAGAGAGATAGCCCGCATGACCGGCGCTTCCTCAGCGCTCTGGCAGGCACATCGCATCAGGTATATGCGTTAAGGCAATTTGAGTGCCAGCCGCAGACGCCAGTGGGCATCACCGAGCTGGGCTGGCCCGATAGGCAACCCGATTGGTCCGCTTGGCAGGGATGGCAGCACGGGAAGGATCAGCTCTCAGAGATTTTGGCGGAGGTCCAGCCCGACCTGGTGCATGCCGGTCCGGTGCAAGGACCGGCGCTGTTGACGGCTCTAGTTGGGTTCCACCCGTTGGTTACTATGTCCTGGGGATCAGACTTGCTCGTCAGGGCAAAGCGCAGCCCCTGGATGCGGCTGGCGACGCGCTACACGCTGGAACGGACCGATATCTTCCTCGGTGATTGCCAGACCGTCGCTGATGAAGCCGCGCGGTATGGCTTCCCGCGCGACAAGACGGTGCTTTTCCCCTGGGGTGTTGATCTGAATCATTTCTCACCGGAGACGGGTAGGATGGCAGGTGAGCTTTTGCGGCAATCGCTGGGCTGGGAGGATAAATTTGTGATGCTCTGCAACCGCTCCTGGTCGTCTCTGTATGGGGTGGATATCCTGGCGGAAGCTTTTGTCGATGCTGTCAGTGAAAATCCGGACTTGCGGCTGCTGTTGGTAGGGGATGGACCGCAATCCGATTTGATCCACCGGACACTTTCACCGGTAAGAGAAAAGGTCAGATTTCCGGGCATTCTGGAACGTGAAGCACTGCCTGGTGTCTATTTTGCGGCAGATCTGGTTGTCAGCCCCTCACACAGCGACGGTTCTTCAATCTCGTTATTGGAGGCGCTGGCCTGTGGCCGTCCCGTGCTGGTTTCGGATATCCCCGGCAACCGCGAATGGGTGACGCCAGGGGAGGTGGGGGAGCTGTTCCGGGATGGCGAGGTGGCATCCTTACAGGCGATGTTAATCCAGATGTCAAACGATCCAGACCTGGATTTGTATGGACATAAGGCTCGCGCTGTGGCAGAAAGGCGGGCGGATTGGGATCAGAATTTTCAGAAATTGCTTGAGGCTTATCACAGGGCAGTTGAATAAAATTGAGTTCCTCAAAGGAATCTTTCTGTCATTTTTGTTTCCTGCGGTTTATGCGATAAAATTCAACTACTGTAGTTGGTATGAAGTGGCAAGAAAGTATAGAGAAAGAACCTGAATATGAAAAAGTTTCCTTTGATCATATTGACTGTTGTGCTCGTTTTAGCAACGCTTGCCTGCCGGTTGCCATTACTACGCAGTGTGCTGGAAACACCGGCGGTCACCACAGAAGACACTGCCCAGGAGGAGAACGCGCCGCCGGCTGAAGAAACGGCTGAGGCTGATGTGGCAGCTTCCGATCTGGATGAAACCGAATCAGCTGCTGGCATTAACGCTGAGACAAAGATCTACAGCGATAACGGTGTGGAGATCACGCTGCCCAGTTCTTATGTCTTGGGCGATGTGGAAAAGGACCTGGCAATCCTGGTAGAAGGCTTGCAAGCCATGAGTGAAGAAGACGCAGAGGATATCCAGCAACTCTATGAGAATAACAAAGACGATATCATTCTTTGGGGTTATGATACCGACAGCCCTGCCTCACACCAGACCAGTCTGCTGGTGATGAAAAATGAGGAGTTTGCCGGGATGTCCCTGACGATCATCTCAACCTTTGCCAATATCTTATTGGGCGAGGAAGTTAATATCATCGAAAAGGAACGCCTGACCTTGGGAGAGAAAGACGTCCTGCGTTTCCTGACAGCGGCTGAGAACGCTGGTGTCCAAACAGCCCAGTCGATTTATCTTTTCAATGATTCAGGTAAGTTGTGGCTGGTTGGGTTTTTCACGGACCAGGGACAAATTGACACCCGCCTGCCCACTTTTGATGCGGCGGTGGAATCGTTTACTGTCCTCTCTATGGAATGATATTTTCTGCATGATGAAACCTCGAGATCCCGCAGTTGTTGGCATTATCCAAGCCAGAATGGGCTCAAGCCGGCTGCCTGGAAAAGTGCTGAAAGATATCGGTGGGGAGTCGATGCTCTATCGGGTTGTGGTGCGCGCTCGCCGGGCTCAAAGCCTGGGCAGGGTGGTGGTTGCAACCACGACCGATGCCAGCGATGATCCTGTAGCCGAATTCTGCCGCGACCGGGGGTTTCCCTGTTACCGCGGCCATCCCTTTGATGTCCTTGACCGTTACTATCGGGCTGCGCTTTTATTCAGCGCCAGTACGATTGTTCGCCTGACGGCGGATTGCCCGGTGATTGAGCCGGGCGAGATTGACCGGACTGTCCGGGCGTTTTATGCTGCTCAGGTTGATTTCGCTGCCAACCGGCTCCCACCGCCCTGGAAACGCACCACACCAATTGGGATGGATACCGAGGTCGTGACTTTCGCCGCGCTGGAGCGTGCCTGGCGGGAAGCAGACGCCCAATATGCCCGCGAGCATGTGATGCCTTATCTATATGAAGAAACCGGGCGTTTCAAGGTCCTCTTGGTTGACCATGTCCCTGATTTGGGATATCTGCGCTTGACGGTCGACACTCCAGATGACCTGAAGCTCATCCGCCGGATCTATGAGCATTTTGATAATAGTGATGAATTCAACTTGAACGAGATTGTTTCGTTACTGTCCCGTCAGCCGGAATTGCTGCAGATTAATGCCGATGTCATTCATAAAAGCTTCAAGGACACTGATGAGCGTGGTTGAACTGCAGATGTTATAATTCCTCCACTACATTGCCTTCAAGAGAAATATGAACTGTTTTTTGTGTGGATCGAACCATCAAACCCCCTTTGCCCGCGTGGAATCCTTTGGATTCCCGCTGGTTTATTACCAGTGCGATCGCTGCGGGTTGATCTTTCAGTCTGAAAAAGAGAACCAGGCATCCGATCTAGAATTTTATGAGTCCACCTATCGTGAAATTTATCAAGCCAGTGAGGAACCAACGGCAAAGGACCTGTGGGTTCAGGAACAGCGTGCAGCGCACCTGATTAACCTGCTCCGATCTCAGAACATGGCAAATTGTATTCGGGTTCTGGATATTGGTGCATCCGCAGGCGTATTGTTAAACAATTTCCGAAAGACAACGGATTGCGATGTTGTCGGGGTGGAACCGGGAGATGCTTACCGGGCTTATGCAGAGCAGAATGGGCTGCAGATGTTCCCTTCGCTGGATGCTTTGATCGAATCAACGCCGGAACGGTTTGACCTGGTCAGCCTGATCCATGTCCTGGAGCACCTTCCCGATCCGGTGGGGACATTGCAGACCATCCGGAAGGAATTATTAGTGGATGATGGGATTTTGTTACTGGAAGTGCCCAACTTCTATGCTCACGATAGTTATGAACTGGCGCATCTGGCATGCTATACACCGCATACCCTGCGGGAAGTCGTAAGGCAGGCAGGTTTTGAAGTTATCTCTTTGCAGTGCCATGGTGTACCCCGCTCTTCTCTGCTGAATTTGTATCTGACGTTGTTAGCCCGGCCTTTGCAGGACAATAGCCAAAAACCGCTGGTGCAGCCTGGAAAAAATGTGCGTTTCAAAAGACAGATCGGCTTCCTTTACCGCCGCCTCGTCCAGAAAGTGTTTCCACGCCAAGCCTGGCTGCCTTTACCCGATGGAAAGGAGTCCTGACGCGTGCCTTTCCTGACGCTTTTCACCGCCCCCAAACCCTTTGAGGATCCGCATATCAGCATGATCCAGAGGAATACCCTGCGTAACTGGCAGGCGCTGAGTGATGATATTGAAGTCGTGGTGATTGGTGATGAGCCGGGGATCGCGGAGGTCTGTCAGGAGCTAGGCATACGGCATCTACCGGACGTGAGGTGCAATGCCCTAGGGACCCCTTTGGTTAGCTCGATCTTTGACCTCGGACGCAGTGTGAACGACTCCCCCTACCTTGCTTACAGCAATGCTGATATCCTTTTCCTGCCCGATTTAATATTCTCGATCCACGCCCTTGCGAATGAAAAGATGGGCTTCCTTGCGGTTGGGCAACGCTGGGACTTGGATGTTGACGAACCGATTGATTTCACGGGAAGCTGGGCAGAGGAACTTCGCGAACGAGTCAGAAGTGACGGCGATCTCCATGGCCAAACGGGGAGTGACTACTTCGTCTATCCGCGGGCATGTTTTATGGATATCCCCGATTTTGCCGTCGGTAGGGCGGGGTGGGATAACTGGATGATCTTCCACGCCCGTTGGCAGCATTGGCCCGTGGTCGACACGACCAAAGCCATCTCGGTGGTGCACCAGAATCATGACTATCGCCATCTCCCCGGTGGGATCAGACATTATTACCAGCCGGAGACGGATGTAAATATAAAATTAGCAGGGGGTCGTCAGACAATCTTTACGCTAACAGATGCCAGATATGAGTTGGTATCTGATGAACTCCGGCGAAAACCAATAACCTGGCAGTCCTTTTGGCGGGAAGTGGAGATCTTCCCATTGGTCGGGTTTCATTCCCGGATTTTTGGTTGGTTGTCTTTTGCGCTCTTCCATCCTATTAAAGCCTATAGAGTGGTCAGAGGTTGGTTGTCGTATAAACTACAACAAAAGTAGTTACTGGATAGCTTTGGATTAGATCAGGATTTCTTATGCCACGGATTGGAATTAACCCCTCACGAGGAAAGACATTGGACTTTGAGCCTGCCAGGACGACGGTCGCGGTGTTGGTCTATGCACCTCATCAAGCCGGTTATTTCCAAAACCGTCTGGATGTGACCAGCATGACAATCGAGAGCATCTTGGCGAACACCCGGGAGCCCTTCGATCTGCTTGTTTTTGATAATGGCAGTTGCCCTGAGATGGTGGCTTATCTCCAATCTATTTTTGATGATGGCAAGATTAATTATCTGATCCTCTCAAAACGCAATATCGGCAAGCTGAACGCCCTTAATATCATATTCAATACTGCCCCTGGCGAGATCGTTGCCTATACGGATGATGATGTCTTCCATCTGCCGGGGTGGTTGAGCGAACACCTAAAGATTATTGATACTTTTCCGCGGGTCGGTGCGGTCACCGGATTTTATATCCGCCAGCGGGTCAATATGAGCTCGGATAGTACTTTGGCGTTCGCCGATCGACCGGAGGTCGAAACCCAACGCGGTTTGCTGATTCCCCGTAAATGGGAAGAGGAATACCTGGTTAACAGCGGGCGCAGTTGGGAAAGATACGAATCTGAGGTTGCAGGGATTGAGGACATCATAGTAAAGTATCAGGGGCTGGAAGCCTGGGTCTCTGCTCATCATTTCCAGGTGGTTTGCCCGAAGACCGTTATCCAGGAAGTGCTGGCAGAAATGTTGCCGCAGGGATGGAGCGACAATGTAATGGGCAGGATGGTGGAGATGGATGACCGGATGGATGCCAAAGGATACCTGCGCTTTTGCACCCGGGAACAAACGGTGCGTCTAATGGGGAATGCCATCTCTGAAGAGGTGGCTGCATTGGCGAGGGAGTCAGGTCTATCCGTTCAGGCAGCTGAAACTCACAAAGAACCTGGTGGTCTGATGCGCCGGCTGGCACAGGTCAGGTGGATCCGTTACCTACTGCAGGGGATTGTCAACCGGATCTACAAGTGGTTGAATGAATAATGTTGTATGGTAATATATCCTGACGATTTTGAAGTAACACTTCAAAGTGGGAAACTTATGTTTTATCGTGAAATTCCTTGCCCAGGTTCTATTTTTCTTCTGGAAATTAACAAGGAATGTTAATAGGGAGAGGCAGTAATGAAATCTGGAAAAACAGAAAAAGCTAAATTCATCTTGCCATGGGTTGTGGTTCTATTAGCTTTGATTTTTCCCTTATTTCTATATGCAAACAATCTCGGCGAAGTGACCCTGGAGTCACTTTGGAGACCTGTGCTGTTCTCTTTATTGTTGGGAATATCTATTTTTGGCGTGGTCTACTTACTTATTCATGATTCCCAAAAAGCCGGGCTTATTACAGGTATCCTTGAATTATTCATATTTTCTTATGGGCATATTTACAATTTATTGAAGTCGATAGAAATTTTCAATGAACCAATAGGGCGTCACCGCTATCTTTTTCCTGTCCTGTTACTTATGGTTGTCTTCCTTATTTGGCGTTTGTTCAAGCATTCAGATGATAATGAAAACTTGATAAAAATCGCGAATATATTGACGCTGGTTTTATTCTTGATTCAAACCATAAGTATTGTAGTGTTTGAAGCCAAATCGCTTATAGCCGGGTCCCAATCATCAGACAAAATCTCTATGAGTGAAACCGTTGATGCTAATCTGGAACAACGGGATATTTATCTTATTGTGCTTGACGCATATTCTCGTTCTGATTGGCTTAAGGAATGGAGCGCAGTTGATAATACTGATTTCCTGAATACTTTAGGTGATTTAGGTTTTTACATTGCTCCTTGTAGTCGCTCCAATTATTCCTATACTATTCAAGCCATGACATCTGAATTAAATATGGATTATCTTCAAAACCTGAACGTTCCTTATACAAACACTGAAATGTCCGTCAAATTAAAAAACAGCGAAGTCCGTCAAAGGCTGTCCGAAGAGGGATATGAATTTATCTTTTTTGAAACCGGGTATCCCTGGATTGAGATGGAAGATGCGGATAGATTCATTGAGGCAGAAGAGCAATCATCCAGCTTAGATGATTTTGAGTTTCTTTACTTCAAAACCACAGCATTACTTTTCCCTTATGATACTTATCAGAAGATGACAGACGATAAGGATATTGATTTATCTGTAAAAAGGTATGCTGCCCGAGTGAATTCAGCCCTTAATCACTTAAAAAAGCCGCTTAAAGAAAGTGAACCATTGTTTGTCTATGCTCATATTGTTAGCCCTCATAGCCCAAGGGTTTTTAATGCGAATGGTTCCATTAATCATCAATGGGAACAAAACCCGGAAAGCGCAACTCATGCCACCTATAGTTACATTAATGATCAGGTATTGGAGATCGTCTCAACAATTCTTGAGAATTCAAATCCGGAACCGATCATCATTATTCAAGCCGATCATGGTGATGGGGAGTATGGCTACCGAAATCTAATTCTGAATGCCTATTATTTTCCTGATGGCGGTGCGTCGAATCTCTACCCAACAATTACGCCGGTAAACACATTTCGGCTGATCTTTGATTATTATTTTCAGACCGACTTTGGCCTTTTGGATGACAGAAGTTACTATAGCCCAGAGAAATCTCGTTTTGAATTTGAAGTTGTAAAAGACCCTTATAATTATTGTCAAGAATTAAATGAGGATTGAACTTAATGCCAAACACCAATTTGCAAACTGCATCTTTTCGTGACCCCAGTGGGTTTTTATTCTATCAAGATGGAACCTTGTATCGCCAGGTTAATCAGGTTTACCAGCCACATTATGACCGGATGATGGACTCCGGGCTTTACGATGAATTGATTGCTCAAGATCTGATGGTCCCTCATGATGAAGTTGCTGAAATCAGTCCACCAGAACCAGATTCCGCCTATCGGGTCATTCGATCTGAAGTGGTTGAGTTTATCTCCTATCCTTATGAGTGGTGTTTTCACGAATTGAGGAGTGCTGCTCTCACAACCCTCCGCTTGGCAAGGGTGGCTTTGGACCATGGCATGATCCTAAAAGATGCCAGTGCATATAATTTACAATTCCATCAGGGGGGATGGCGGTTGATCGACACACTGTCGTTTGAAGTTTACAAAGAAGGTGAACCCTGGATCGCATATAAACAGTTCTGTCAGCATTTCCTGGCGCCCCTGGCACTCATGGCTTATCGTGACCAGCGATTGAATTTAATGAGCCGTTTATTCATCGACGGGATTCCCCTGGAGGTCGCTGCCAAACTGCTGCCTTTCCGCACGAAGTTTCGCTTTGGTTTGCTGACTCATATCCACCTGCACGCACGCAGCCAGAAACGCTATGCGGGCAAAGAGATCCGTCGCGAAGAGGTGCAGGGGAAGATCAGTCTCCAGGCGCTGATCGGACTTTTGGATAGTCTCCGAAATACAGTAAAGAGCCTCTCCGTTCGGATCAGTGGGACGGAATGGGTGGATTATTATCAGGCAACGAATTATTCGGAAGCGGCTTTTGAGGAAAAGAAGACGATTGTCAGCCAGTTCATCAAAAGCGTTCAACCCGCTAGTGTGTGGGACCTGGGCGCGAATACGGGAGCATTTAGCCGGCTTGCCAGCGATCAAGGTATCTTCACGGTCGCGTTTGATGTCGATCCTGGCGCTGTGTCGAAAAATTATATCCAGGTGCGGAAAAACCGCGAAGATAAGCTATTGCCGCTTGTGATGGACCTAACCAACCCCTCACCGGGGCTGGGATGGGGACATCGTGAACGCCAATCTCTGATGGAGCGCGGTCCGGTCCCCCTGGTGCTGGCTCTGGCTTTGGTTCACCACCTGGCAATATCCAATAATGTGCCGTTACCAAAGTTAGCTCAATTTTTCAGGAATGTTGGCGATCATCTGGTTATCGAATTTGTCCCGAAATCGGATTCTCAGGTGCAGCGGTTGCTCCGTTCCCGTGAGGACATCTTTGATGAGTATACTGTGGCCGGATTTGAAGCTGCGTTCGGACCGTATTTTGAAATTATTAAGCGACAAGCTGTTTCTGAATCAGAACGGCTCATTTACCTGATGAAAGCAAAAGACATTTAGACGTGCTATGATTACTCTGGAAAGAGGTAAATATGAAAATTAGTATCTTTTTACGACCTTTAATGTATCTGGACCCCGGTTCGGGAAGTTTCATCATTCAAATGCTACTGGCGGGCTTGCTCGGTATTGCCGTGGCTGTCCGGATCTATTGGAAGAAGATTGTCGCGTTTTTTAACAAAAGCAAAGGCGGCGATGTGCAGGATGATCTGGATGAAATAGACGAATACGGGCAGAAAACGGAAGATTTGTCCAGCGAGGACAAATAATTACGGTTTCAGTTAATGATCTAAGAACCGGTAATAAGGCAGGAATAAGCGTTTGAAGTTCATGATAGCAGGTTTGGGTTCCATTGGCAGGCGGCATTTGCGCAACTTGCTGGCTTTGGGAGAGCGGGATATTCTGCTCTACCGGACGCACCAGAGCACCCTGCCGGATGACGAATTAGCCCCCTTTCCAGTTGAGACCGATCTGGCAGCAGCTTTGGCACATGCGCCGGATGCTGTGATTATCGCTAACCCCACGGCGCTCCATTTAGAAGTTGCGATTCCTGCGGCGAAAGCAGGTTGTCATCTCCTGCTGGAAAAACCAGTGGCAGCCAGCCTGGATGAAAAAGTAGTGACGCTGCAACAAGCTGTCGCTGAGCATAATATTCAAACGTTGGTCGGCTTTCAATTCCGTTTTCATCCTGTCTTGATGCAGATCCGGGAACTTCTGGAATCAAACGGGATAGGCAAGCCATTGTCAGTCCGGGTACATTGGGGGGAATATCTGCCCGCCTGGCATCCCTGGGAGGACTACCGCCAGAGCTACGCAGCTCGCAAAGACCTGGGCGGTGGTGTGGTCAATACACTGAGTCACCCGCTGGACTATGTGCGCTGGCTGTTCGGGGAGGTGAGTTCCCTCTCCGCAATGACCGGACACGTCTCTGACCTGGAATTGGATGTGGAGGATGTGGCGGAGATCACCCTAAAATTTAACAACGGGTTGATCGGCTCGATCCATCTGGATTATTTCCAGAGTCCACCAGCCCACTGGATGGAAATCAATTGTGAGAAGGGCCACATCCGTTGGGAAAACGAATCCGGAGCTGCTAAATTCTATTCCGTCATTAAGGATCGCTGGGAGGTGATTGAACCCCCGGCGGACTTCGAACGCAATTATCTGTTCATGGAAGAGATGCGGCATTTTTTGGCATTGGTTAAAGGCGAAGCAGAATCTCGCTGCAACCTGAAAGACGGCATTCAGGCGCTAAAGTTGACTGAAGCAGCGCATAAATCCGCTCAAACAGGATGTAACATTCAGTTATGATCTTTTTGGTAAATTATTTCTGATCGTCAAACTTATCCAGAAAAATTCAATCTGACCCTGCGTAGTGCCTCAATAGAAAATCTTACTTTGCTATGATGGTTGCCTCAAATAAAAATATTACTTTACAATCTTCCATAATTTACCAGTATTAAGGTCAATGCTCTTGCGTAATGTTAGAGGATTGAGCTGAACATATAAGTTAGATAATTTCGCCTTATTTGTAAAGGCCACATCATTCGAAGCAAGAACTCGATGATAAGGTGATGTTGCCAGATCATAAACTTTTATCGTCTTTCCGTCAACACGTTGCTTTTTAACCAACTTCATGACCGGTTGAAAAAAGTTAACATATACATGAAGATACTCATAAATCAGTTGCAGAAGCCGAAGATCGTCTTCAGTTTCAAATCGATCATATCCGACTGTGTTTCGCACCACAGACCAATTTTTCTGTTCCACATAGGCCTGATCATTCTTTTTGTATGGGCGAGATCGTGTGAACGTAATTTGTTCATCAAGACAATATCGATATAGAAGATCGTTTATGAATTCACTACCATTGTCACAGTCAATTCCTAACAAAGGGAAGGGAAGACGCAATCGCATAGCTTTGATGGCTGTAGAGACCGCTATTTGTGTCTTGTTTGGTATTGCCAGGCATTCAGTCTATCCTGTAGACACGTCAACAGCTGTTAGTGTGTACAAAAACTGACCCAGGACAGTATCACCACAATGTGCTACCAAATCCATTTCCATAAACCCAGGCCTCGTGTCATCCCAGTCATGCCAAGTACGAACAGCAATTGACTTCTTGAGCAATGTTCCGGGTTTGGTTGTAGAGATCCCTTTTGGTGATGAATATCTGGCATTCCTCAGACAGCGATCTATCGTGGATCGGCTCATACTCAATAACAATGCCTTGGTTTCTGGACTGCATACTAACTCCCCATATCTTTCCATCACTGAAAGCATTTCTGGAATAAATGGATGTAATCGCTTTGAACAAATCTTCCCACAGGTTTCCCAGATCTTTTCAAGAACTTTAACAACTTCACCTTGATATACCTTTTTCCGGCCAACCTTTTTATAACCTTTTCTTTCCAAGCCATATTTTAAAAGTTTGATTGCATATTTACGGTGGTACCCTGTGGCTGCAGTAAATTCATCCAGTATCTTTATCTTTTCTGCCTTTTTTGCTTTCAGGTATCTTGGTTGAATTTCTTCCGTTAGTTCTCGTTTACTACGTTTGCTCATCATTTTTCTCTATCTCCAGACACTTTGATCTGGGTTAGAGTAACATTCTTTTTGAGGCGACGTATGTTTCTAAAGTAAGATTATTTGCGAGGCAATGCCGAATATCCTATAAACAACCAAATCAGATATAATAAACAGGATTTGCGCCTTTTTCTCTGGATTGAATACCCTTAGATTATCTAAGGGTCAGATTGTATTTATCAGGTAAAATTTTAGGTTGAATATCATTTGACAAGGAGTAATTTATAAATGAGTGAAGAAAAAAGCGTTTTGGAAGCTAATGAATCGGAGGATGTTTCGATTTCATGGCATACCATGAGCAGCACCGATGTTCTGCAAAAACTGGATACACCCGTTGAATCGGGCCTTAGTAATGAAGATGTAAAAGACAGGCAGGAAAAGTTCGGCCTGAACGAGCTAACAGAAGCACCACCCACCACATTTTTGGAAATGTTATGGGCTCAGATCAACAGCTTTGTGATCTATTTACTGCTTGGCGCAGCGATTATCTCCGCACTTTTGGGCGATTATATAGAAGCGATCGCCATCATGGCGATCGTAATCCTCAATGCGATCATGGGCATCATCCAGGAAAGCCGGGCGGAAGCCGCTCTGGCTGCGCTGAAGAAGTTGGCTGCCCCGGAGGCTTCGGTGCTCCGTGATGGCCACCGGGTTTCCGTGCCAGCCATTCAGCTTGTTTCGGGCGATATTGTATTCCTGGAAGCCGGCAACTATATCCCTGCAGATGTTCGCCTGCTCGAAGCCGTTAACCTGCGGATTGATGAAGCGTCCCTCACTGGTGAATCAATGCCAGTGGAAAAGAACGCCCAAACCCGCCTTGAAAAGGATATTCCCCTTGGCGACCGCAATAATACCGCTTTTATGGGCACTCTGGTGAACTATGGCCGCGGCAAGGGTGTGGTTGTCAATACGGGCATGAACACGGAATTAGGCATGATTGCAACCATGCTGCAGCGGGTTGAAAACGAAGAGACCCCCTTACAGCGTCGTCTTGATCAATTGGGCAAGGTTTTAGGATGGGGTTCACTGGCAATCTCTGTTCTGATCTTTGTGATCGGTGTGCTCCGGTTTGTGCTTCAACCTGGAAATGGTGATTTCTTTAGCGAAGCATCATTGACACAATTCACGAATTTATTCATGGTGGCTGTGTCTTTAGCCATTGCAGCGGTACCGGAAGGCCTGCCTGCCGTGGTTACGATCAGCCTTGCACTGGGGATGCGCGAGATGGTCAGACGTCATGCCCTGATCCGCAAACTTTCCTCGGTCGAGACCCTCGGATCCGCCACGGTGATTTGCTCCGATAAGACCGGTACCCTCACCCAAAATGAGATGACCGTCACCCGGATCTGGGCTGATAGCCAGTTTGTAAATGTGACCGGCAGCGGGTATGCGCCCAAAGGTGAATTCACCGTCAATGACGAACCTGTCTCATTGGATAAATACCCGGCGGTAAAAACCTCGCTCTGGCTTGGCACTTTAAACAACGACGCCCAGCTTGAACACGCGGGCGAACAGGCTGGACAGGAAACCTATCGCATGATCGGTGATCCCACTGAAGGCGCCATCCTTGTAGCAGCGCTTAAAGCTGGTGCTTCCGCAAAAACGCTCAACGAAGCTTATCCCCGCAAACAGGAGATACCTTTTGATTCAGTCCGAAAACGAATGGTAACCGTTCATGCCATTGAAGAACCAAAGGATAGCGACATTTCCCCTCTCAGTGAGGATGATGAAAAACGGGAATGGCATATCATCGCCGTCAAAGGTGCGCCGGATGTTGTCTTGAACCTCTGTTCGCACATTCAGACCATTCGCAACGGCGACCAGAAACTGACAGACGAACGCAGGCAGGAAGTCCTCGACGCTAACGACGCCATGACGAGCGGCGCTCTGCGTGTGCTGGGGGTGGCATATCGGATGGTACCGATATTGCCGGACGAGATCAACAGCGAAGAGCTGGAAAAGGATCTGACCTTTGTCGGCTTGATCGGGATGATTGATCCAGCCCGGACAGAGGTGAAGGAAGCTCTCATTACCGCTCGGGATGCCGGTATCCGCACGATCATGATCACCGGTGACTATCCTAATACAGCCCGCGCCATTGCTGAGGAAATTGGCTTGCTACGACCCGGACATAAGGTGATGACCGGTGCGGATATCAACAATCTTTCAGATGAGGCTATGGTTGAGAACGTGCTGGAAACCGATGTTTATGCCCGGGTCAGTCCCGAACATAAGATGCGCATCGTGGACGCCCTGCGCACCAATCAGGAAGTGGTGGCGATGACCGGTGATGGCGTCAATGATGCCCCCGCGATCAAGCGCGCCGATATTGGTGTTGCCATGGGGATCACAGGGACGGATGTGGCGAAGGGCACCGCCGATATGGTCCTCACAGATGATAACTATGCCAGTATCGTATCAGCGGTTGAACAAGGTAGGGTGATTTACAGCAATATCCGTAAATTTGTTTACTACCTGCTTTCCTGTAATGCCGCAGAGATCATGACCATCTTCCTGGCGACGTTATTTGGCTGGCCGATCCCGCTGACCGCGATCCAGTTGCTGTGGCTCAACCTGGTGACAGATGGTGCCCCGGCATTAGCCCTGGGTACGGAACCGGGTGATCCCGATATCATGGACCACCCGCCGCGACCCCCGCAGGAACCGATCATCAACAAATTTATGCAGCTTGGGATCGTCATACAGACCATCGCGATCACCGCTGTGACCTTGGGAGCCTTCGCCATTGGCCGAGCGATTTACCCTGACTCACTTGAGTTTGCTGAGACGATGGCATTTGTCACCCTCAGCATCTCTGAATTGTTCAGGGCATACACTGCCCGTTCGGAGTTCTACCCGCTTTTCAAGATTGGATTCCTCAAGAATAAACTGATGAACTGGGCGGTTCTGGGTTCGCTGGTATTGATCATGCTGGTTATTTATGTACCCTTCCTGCAGCCGATCTTTAATACGGCGTCATTGGGTGTTGAACAATGGTTGGAGATTTTACCCTTAGTGCTGATCCCATCCATTGCGGCTGAGTTGACGAAGCTCTTCCTTCAAAAGAAGATCCAAAAGGAACGTAAAGTCCGAGCCTGAGATTTAAGAAAAAACTATTAAAATACAGAGGCTATTTCAATGAACTTGGGACAGCATTTTGATTATCTTTAATTTAGGTTGCTTAGTTTGAAAAATCCGGATGGGTCGTGCTACCATTTGGGAAGATGAACACTTTCGCTTTGCCGGGTGAAATAGGGGAAGAAGCAGTCTTTATCGCTCTAGGGTAAAGAATGAAAGCTCATAATTCAGGTACCCGAAAAAGTAAACCTATCCATCTAAGAATAGGCTTTTTTTCACAGGGTATCCACATGTGATGATCTTATATGGCTCTCTTTTGCAGGGATTAACTGGCATGGATTGAACCCTGTCAGGATTACGTTTATAATTTGGGTGCGGAAATCACAAAAATTTCACCTTATGGATTTGGCGGATTGGGTCAAGAATAAAGCCGCAGGAGAATAATTTCCAATGGAAAAATTTATAGCAATCGCAGGAAATATCGGCGCTGGCAAGTCTACCCTGGTGAGGATGCTCAGCGAAGAGCTGCAGTGGACGCCTTTTTATGAACCTGTGACCGAGAATCCCTACCTGGCTGATTTCTATGAGGATATGCAATCGTGGGCATTCCACTCGCAGGTTTATTTCCTGATGCGCCGGTTACGGATCCACCGCAAGTTGATGAACCAGCCCGGGTCAGTGATCCAGGATCGTAGTGTTTATGAGGATGCCGAGATTTTTGCGCACAACCTGTTTTTGCAAGATTCGATCAACGATCGAGATTATGAGACTTACCGCGAGTTATATCATGTGCTGGTGGAGTTCCTGCCCCCACCGGATCTGGTGATCTACCTGCGGGCATCGGTACCCACGCTGCTGGATCGCATTGCCAGGCGTGACCGCTCTTACGAACGTACGATCAGCGCCGATTATTTGGCTGATCTGAACGAGCTTTATGAGAGTTGGGTGGAACATTTCGAGCTCTGCCCGGTCTTAACCGTCCCATCTGATAACCTGGACTATGTCGCAAAACCCCAGCATTTGATGTTGGTGGTGGAGAAGGTCCGGGACATTCTGATGGGTAAAGAAGAAGTCCATTTCGATCTGTAATTTATTAATCTTCCCAAAGAAGAAAAACAACAAACAGACGCGTAAAAACGTCTGTTTGCTTACAGAGTTCAAATTGTTACAAGAAGTTTAGAAACTTATTCTGTCGTTTCTAAAGTTTCTTCCTCTTCAGGTTTTTCCTCTGGCGTTGGTGCAGTGTCCTCACCGCGGGGTGTGACGGTCAACTTGATGGCGGTGCGAACTTTACCGTCGATATCCACGTCAACGAATTGTGGAACGCAGATGATATCAATACCATCGTTGATCAGATATCCTTTGGCGAGGATAACAGCTTTGATAGCCTGGTTGACAGCACCTGCGCCGATCGACTGGACTTCAGCGAACCGGTGCTCACGCATGACACCTGCAATTGCCCCTGCTACAGCAGCAGTGCGGGAGTTCGCTGAAACTTTTATGATGTTCATAATCTGCTCCCTTATATAGATGACTTTCGGTTCCAAGGCTAAGATATGATGAACAATGGGGGCTTTATTAATGCTTGTCTAAATTTTACAGGATTTTTATGCACATATCAAGCAGTGAATTAATGTGAATAATTTTGCAGAAAATTAGAAATTTATCATCTCAATGAGATTTTTAGTTTTGCAATGAAGTTGATTTACAATAAGTTTTCCATTGTATTACTTAAACCGGAATCTGATAGACGCGATAGCGCTTATAAAGTTTGCCACCCAACCGCTCTGCCAACACCGGTGTTTTTGGATTGTCCTCAGAGGTCAGTGAGAGGTCGATCCACTCATAACCCTTTTCCTGGGCACGTTTGAGCATTTCCGAGAAGAGCATCAAGCTGACCCCTGTTCCCCAGTATTCGGGCAGCACCAATACACTTTTAATCGCCAGACCCTTAGGCTGAATACGGCTATACCAAAAAAGCTTGAGATAATCCCAGGGATAACGTAAGCCGTTCACATGGTGGAGGATTTCATTGAGGTTGGGAATGCCTGGGAAGAACCCCACTGTCTGGTCGCCGACATCGGCAAATAAGACCAGATAGGGATCGGCGTATTTCTTGAAAGGCGCCAGGGTATCATCCAGAGCCTGGCGGTCCCAGCCAACGAAATCATCCAGGTGCGCCAGGGCTTTATTGAGCAGGACATGCACCCGGTCGGCTTCTTTGTTCCATTCGTCCAGACGCGCTTCACGGATCACAGCGGTTCCCCGTTCTTTTGCCCTCTCAGCCAGTTTGTGTAACTGGCGGAACTGCCGGGTTTCTTCAACAATATCGACAGCGTAGGCAATGTTGTCCGGGCGAAGTGGCGTAAAGCCATAGTTGACCACCCGATCTTCATAATAAGGCGGTGTGTGGCCGCAGCTGATCGCAGGAGGCCGGTCCCGCCCTTCGATGAGGATGCCATAGGCGGAGTCATAATCCTGGTGGAAGGGGCCGATCATCCGGTTCAAACCCCGGTTTCTGATCCAGGCTTGTGCTGTTTCAAAGAGTCTGTTTGCGACGGACTGATCGTTGATGCACTCAAAGAAACCGAACATCCCGTCATTCAGCCCACGCGAATTATTGGATGACCGGTCTTCCGCAGCCATGATTGTCCCTGCCAGCTTGCCATCTCGATATGCCAGGAAGAAATCTGCCTCACCGTGGCTGAAAAAGGAACCTTTATCCGGGTTAAGTTGTTTCATCCGTTCGGGGATCAGGGGTGGCACCCACAATGGATCGTTTTTATAAATCTGCCAGGGGAAGGTGGCATACTGGCGTCTCTGGAGGTTGTTTTCAGCTTTTTTGATGGTAATGGTGCTCATAGGGACTCCTCTGTTGGTTTCGGTTGTTCAATGTTGTGGCGCCGGATTTCAAGCTCCTGCACCATATCGTGGTGTTCTTTCCGGGAGAGCGGGTAGAAAATGGCGAAGATGATCCCGCCAACGAGCAGGAGCGCCGGGATTGGGCCGACGACCAGGCGGATGCCGGTGAGGGTTGATTGGGGTTGGACGGCTGCATTGGGAATGTAGCCGGTCAAATCCAGTACGGCTAAAGCCAACGGCACGGCGATTGAGTTGGCGACCTTGCTCGCCAGGGTTACCAGGCTATAAAACATGCCTTCATGCCGCTCACCGGTCCTCAATTCATCCACTTCAATGGCATCCGGGATCATTGCCCAGGGGAGCACGTGTGCGGCGCCCACACCAATCCCCGCCAGGACACATAAGGACAGGAGATAAAAAAGAGGGCTGGAAGCGGAGACTGTGATCAGCATGATCTGCACCACTGCCCAGAAGGCGATCCCATAAATGTAAGCCTGGCGTTTGTTGAATTTCTTTGAAATCCAATTCCAAAGGGGCAACGAGATGATCGCAGTAACAAAGATCGTCGCCATGATCACTTCACTTAACCCCTCGCGCTGGACGACGTATTTGATATAGAACAACAGGTTGGCTTCAATGATAGCCATGCTCGTCCATGTGAAGAGGTAGATCACTGCGCTGAACACAAAGGGGCGGTTCTTCAAGGCGGCTTTTAGAGAATCAAATAATTTCGGGCGTTCCAATTTCTTGAAGCAGGGTTTTTCTTTGGTGCCGAAAAAGACCAGCAAGAGAGGCGCCGCAGACGCAATCCCAAAGATAATCCCCATTTGGAAGACATTGCCCGAATTACCGGGTGACATCTGGCCAATGATCATCATGGGTACCACAAAGGAGATCAGACCGCCCACGATGGAGAAGAACATCCGGTAACCGGTCAATTCAGTGCGCTCATCGTAATCTTCGGTAAGTTCGGGAGTCAGGGCGAAATAGGGCATCCCCACAAAGGTACTCGCTGCATCGTAAACAACGAACATAACGGTATAAAAAACAACCAGAGCGGTATGGCTTTCGAAGGGCGGCTTCCACCACAGGAACATGAAGGCGATGGCGAAGGGTATTGCGCCAAAAAGCAGGAACGGGCGGCGTCTTCCCCAGCGGGTCCGCGTTCGGTCAGAGATGAAGCCAATCAGCGGGTCGTTGATGTAATCCCAGCTCTTGCCGATGAAGAGCGCAATGGCAACAATAGCCGGGGTAAGCCCGATGACATCCGTCAAGAAGATCGGGAAGTAGGCGGCGATGATGGTGCTCGTCATGCTGAACCCGATGTCGCCGGCGCCATAGATGATCTTTGTCAAGCGGGAAAGTTTTTTCATGATGTCACCCTGAAATCACACTACGATTCGATCATGCTAATAAAAAACCCTTTGGCAGACATCACTCTGCCAAAGGGATAAGTGGTTGTTTCATTACAATGCGTCACCATGGTTATTTGCATCGAATTGGCTTTGATGCTTCATTTTTAATGGCTCCGCTGAAATTGTGATCTGGATCAGATAGTTTCTTTGACGCCAGGCAATTCTTTCTCTTCTGCTCGTTTTTGTTTACGTGCTTCCCGCCGCTCGCGTAATTCTTTCACGATCTTGTGATGTTGTTCGCGGCTAAGAGGATAGAAGATGGCGAAAATGATGCCGCCGGTCAGCAGCACAGCCGGGATGGGTCCAATCACCAGGCGAATGCCCAGCATGGCACTGTTGGGTTGCACAGCCGAGCCAGATTGATAGCCGGTGAACTCCAGCACCATCAGAGAGAGGGGGACGGCAATGGAATTGGCGACTTTGCCCATCAGGGTGATCAGGCTGTAGAACATGCCCTCATGGCGTTCGAAGGTCTTCCATTCATCCCACTCGATCGCATCCGGGATGATCGACCAGGGGAGAACCTGGGCGGCGCTGACGCCGATGCCAGCCATAATGCACAGGATCAGGATCACCCAGAAGGGGGTCTGCGGTGTGACCAGAATCAGTACCATCATCACCACAGCCCAAAAGGCGACCCCGATGATATAAGCCAGGCGTTTATTCCAATGTTTGGCTGCCCAGTTCCAAAGAGGTAGGGCAATGATGGCTGTGACGAAAATACTGGCCATGATCAGGGTGCTTTGACCCTCACGTTGGATGATGTATTTGATGTAGATTAAAAGGTTAGTTTCAAGCACCAGGATTGTCATCCATGTGAGCAGATAAATACCTGCACCGAATACAAATGGGCGGTTTTTCAATGCGGCCTTTAACGATGGGAAAAACTTTGGTCGTTTTTCCAGCATATATTCTTTCTTTTCCCGGGTTCCCAAAAAGACGCCAATCAGAGGTGTTGCAGCAATCGCTCCGGCGATAACAGCCATCAGGAGGACACGTTTTGTGTTTTCCGGCACCATTGAGCCGATCACTATCATGGGGAACACATAGGCAGTCAGGCTGCCAAGGATGTTGAACAGCATCCGGAAGGAGGTTAATTTAGTGCGTTCATCATAGTCTTCGGTGAGTTCCGGAGTCAGCGCGAAATAGGGCATATAGACCAAGGTCGCCAGCGCTTCATATACGATATAACCCAGGGAATAATAGATAATTAAACCGGTCTGACTGAAGTTGGGGCTGAGCCAGAGAAGGATGAAAGATAAACCAAACGGAATGGCACCAAAGAGGAGGAAGGGACGGCGGCGCCCCCAGCGTGTACGGGTGCGGTCGGAAAGATGGCCGACGATCGGGTCGTTGACATAGTCCCAACTGCGTCCCACAAACAAAATGATCGCCACCATGGCGGGTGATAGGCCGATCACATCCATCATAAAAATGGGGAAAAACGCGGCAATGATGGAGTTGTTCATACTGAAACCAAGATCACCGGTGCCATAGATGACCTTCGTCCAAAATGATAACTTTTCCTTTTTCTCCATACGATTACTCCTCTCTCTTTTCGTGATAATTCATTAATACAACGCAAAGGATGCCCGTGAGTTGTGGTAGCGTTTGCAGCGGATAGGGCAGCGGGTCATTAAAAAACCCTCGGCGCGCTCCTGACGTGCTGAGGTTAGATCAAAGAGCACTATCCGGGTTTTAAAAGGGCAGTTGTTGTTGCATCAGAAACACCATGATTGTAACATCATAGTAGAAAAATGCGCAAATAGGGGGGAATCTGTGCCAGGGTTGGATTTCTCCAGTCATCAAAGAAATCCAATAACATGATCCTGTGGAGTGAAGCCATCAGGCAACCTGGTTGCATCCCTTATTCAAAATCATGCTCAATGACCGGATAAGAACACCAGCAATCCTCCAGCCATTCCTGACCTTTCCGGTTTTCTACTTGGTTGAATTGATAAGAGGTTTTCCCCTGCAGTTGATTTATGAGAATACGAAGTGAGTCAGCATTGTGAAATAATTATAAAAAATGATAAGGGTTGTCTGAAACCACCCGGGCTGAGAAACGGATCTCAAATTTGGTTGAAAGTTTACAGAGAATCCGGATCTAAAGTTCCTTATGACCAGGGATAAATAAGTTTCGTTCTTCGCTGTGTGTATGCGTTATGATGAAGCACCATGAATCATTTTCCAGGATATAGGGAGCGCGGTGGGTATAATTGCTCACGTTAATAACTCCTAAAAATTTTAGTTGAATAAGCGACTTTGTAATTGTTGTCCCTACATGAAATTAGGAAAAGACATTTGTGTCATTTGGGTGGCCTAAAAGCCTCACTCCAAGAGGTATTGTTTTGTGTGATTTAAGGAGAAGAATTAATAATGAAGGGCTGCTCATCAAGACGATGAGCAGCCTTTCTATTGGTACCAGATTGTGAGCTTAGTCGTTCCGGCGCCCACCACGACGGCCACCGGACCATAAGGGGCGACCGTCATCATCACGGACGAGAGTGCTATCTCCTGTGGTCAGGTCTTTTACCTGCCCAATTTCGAAGATGCCATCGTCGTAGAAACCGGTCAGGATGAGGGTGTCCCCGGGATTGACCGTAAAGCCTTGCTCGGTGATGTAGCTAAGCGTACGCCGATCCAGTTCGAGTACGGAGCCGTCTTCCAGGGTGATGACCCACACATCAGAGGCAACGGATTCGACCACGCCGGTGGTGGTGATCCATTCATCAACATCGGTCAGTCCATCACCAGTCCCGTCCGCAGGAGCGCCATCGGGTTGGCCTCCCAGTCCAGCGCCAAATCCTGCATTAGGATCAACAGCGCCAAAACCATAGCCTGTACCATCCAGGGGCGGTTCTGTGTTTCCGGCAGCAAACCCGGGGCCAGCACCTGTGCCAACACCATAGGCTTCGCCGTCAGCAATGCAATCATCCGGTCCGCCGTCGAGGGTCTGGTTTTGATAGGCTCCACCATTTCCGTTCCCGCCACCGTAACCTGCGGAGATGCTCTCTCCGACAGCTAACAGTTCATTGTCGACAGCTTTTGCCATGGTGCGGTTGACCGCACCGAAGACCAACAGGCCAAATACCGCTGCTAACAATACACCTACAAATACTTTCTTAATCATCTTGTACCTCAATTCTAGTTTTAACTATTTTTCTCAATTTTTGGTAAGGGTTTAGACTGTCTCTTCAATTGCATCCAGAGATGGATTTGGAGATTGTTTCCTTACCCGACGTGCGCCAAACATTTTGCTTGTGATATTGGTGATCCATTTCCAGTGAAAAACGAAGTGCAATATCGCTGTCATGGTCATGATCATGCCACTCCAGGTGTGGATCAGGTCCCAGGTGGTCTTATTGAAGAGGATAACCTCCCCTGAGGGGCCAGTGGCAGCAGAGAACATGAAGTAGACCCCGGAGATACTGCACATCAGGAAGGAGAGGGCAATGGTCGCATCCAGAAGGATGTTGTAGGTCAGACGTAAGCCAAACCCTTCTCTTTTACCAACGATCACTTTCCAGATCCTCCTAACTGTACCTATGATCCAGTCCCAATGGATAACAATATGGACTAAGGCAGCCATGATCATAACGACACCACTCCAGGTATGGAGCAGATCCCAGGTCTGCCGGGAAAAGATCACCACCAGATCGTAGTATGGATTGCGCCCGCCTTGATACCCGCCATTAGGAATGGCTAAGAAATACAGGCTGGATAGGACGGCTACGAGGGCACCTGCGCCAAGGGCGGCGTCAATCCACCAGTTCTGGCGGAGTTTGGACGTTAATGTGGATTTCCTTTTCATCATTGTGCACCTCTTTTTTTGAATGTTTGACAGTTTCTATTTTATCTTTTTGGCTTGTAGAAAACATGGAGAAGATATGAAGAAGCTGTGAAGATGTCACTCAAAACAGGGTGACAGGCTATAATATTTCTATGAATACGATTTTGATTATCGAAGACGAAAAAGAACTCTCGAATGTTTTGAGGGCTTACCTGGAACGGGTGGGCTATGAAGTCTTCACTGCTGAAAGGGGGGACCGGGGATTGGATCTCTGGCAGGAGCGTCATCCGGATATGGTCTTGCTGGATCTGAATTTACCGGGGATGGATGGCATTGATATTGCCCGGAAGATCCGCCAGACCGATGACACACCGCTGATCATGGTCACCGCACGCGTCGATGAGATTGACCGTCTGTTGGGATTGGAATTGGGCGCAGACGATTACATCACCAAACCTTTCTCACCACGGGAAGTTGTGGCAAGGGTGAAGACTGTCCTGCGTCGGGTGGAAAAACAAACCAAAGAGACATCCGAAGAAATCGAGGTCGCAGATTTGATCATTAATCCTCAAGCGTTTATGGTTTCAAAATCCGGTGAAGGCCTTGCGCTGACCCCCACTGAGTTTTCCATACTGGAGACACTTGCTGAGCATCCTGGCCGGGTCTTTTCCCGTTTGCAGCTCCTGGAGGCTTGCCAGGGGGTTGCTTATGAGGGTTACGAACGCAGCATTGACGCACACATCAAAAATTTGCGAGCTAAGTTGGGTGATGATAGAAAAGATCCCCGCTATATCGAAACCGTCTTCGGTGTGGGGTATCGGTTCAAGAAAGCAGCGAGGTGAGTATGCGCTGGCGTTTATTAGGTTCATTTGCTTTGATCATCCTGATCGCGCTCGGGACGGTGGCTGTGGTGACACGGTATACCACCCAGCAGGAAGTGGAGACTTTCTTGGGTCACGGTGGGCAGGTTGGCTTGGAGAATCTCGCCAATTCATTGGAGGATTATTACGCCGGGAATGGCTCATGGGTGGGTGTTGAATCAATACTTACTTCCGGACCAGGCCACGGACAGGGTCAACGTGCTGGGGCTAATGCCTTCGCTGGCGAGCATGTCATAACGGACTCCTCGGGTACAGTGATCTACAGTCCGGTCTTAAACAATGTCGGTGCACAACTGTCAGATACGATACTAGCCCAATCGATCACATTGAAAGTCTCTGGGAAATTGATTGGTTATTTGTTACCGGAAGGCGGCGTTCCGACCTTACCGGATGATTTTGAGGAATTATTAATTGAGCGGGTCAACAGGGCATCATTGCTGGCGGCGTTGATTTCTGGTGGGATTGCGATCCTTTTAGCCCTGATTCTTGCCACACTCATTTTGCGACCCGTGCGCGGGTTGACCAAAGCAGCGAATAAGATGGCTGAAGGTGATCTCTCGCAACGGGTGGACGTACACGGTGTGGGGGAGCTTGCCACACTGGGTGAGACTTTCAACCAAATGGCCACCTCTCTGCAAGAGGCGGAGGCGAGCCGGCAGGCAATGACGGCTGATATCGCCCATGAATTGCGCAACCCTTTAGCCATCCAGCGGGCACACCTGGAAGCCCTCCAGGATGGTATCTACCCGTTGACCCAAGAAAACCTGATGCTGATCAGTGAACAAAATCAGCAATTGACCCGGTTGGTAGATGATCTGCGAACCTTAGCACTGGTGGATGCCGGGGAGCTCTCTTTGAACAAACGCAGGGTGGACCTGGTGGAAATATGTACCGAAACAGCGACACGGTTCCAGCCCCAGGCTACAGCGAAAAGCATCCATCTGACAGCCGTTTGCGGTTCGCACTTGCTTGTTATGCAAGCGGATAAAGAACGGTTACAGCAGGTTATTGATAACCTGATGCAAAACGCGTTAAGGTACACACCTGTGCGTGGCTGGATTGAAATTGCCATCCAGCGGCAGGGCAAGACAGCCATTATTGCAATCCACAATAATGGTCCGGCGATCTCAGTGGAAACGCTGGAACATCTTTTCGAACGGTTCTACCGCGGTGATAAGGCGCGCGACCGGGCCAGCGGTGGCACTGGGTTGGGATTGGCTATTGCCCGGAAGCTGGCGGAGGCGCATGGGGGAACGCTGATCGGTGAAAATCACCCGGCGGGCGGAGTGGTGTTCAAGCTGGTGGTACCATTGATTTGAATGCTTATTAAAACCTGATCATGGGATATAAAAGAAGTGCGGCTCTAGACCGCACTTCTTCTTTCATCTAGCTATTTGAGACGAACATCGGTCTCATCCAGGTTGACAATCATGTAATTTTGGATACTTGTTTCTTTTGGCGAAAGACCAGCGGTAATAAGGGGAGGATCAGCAAATTGATTCCGAGCAGGATCAGGAAGGTCCGGCTGAATCCTGCCTGGTCTGTCAGCGCACCACTCAGATACATCCCGATTCCCTGACCGATGTTAGTGAACGCCATCAGAATGGCGTACATCGAGGCAGCTATTCGCGGGTCAACAAAACGCATCGCCACAGCAAAATATTCGGTTTGGTAGGCACCGTAAGCAATCCCGAAAAAGATCACCATGATAATTGCCAATGTGAGACCGTCGGTGCAGGTGTCATAGAGCGCCATACCAAGCTGCATGGTGAAGGCGATGGCGACATAAGCCCAGAAATAATCACCGGGGTCAATGAAGGGAGCGGCGATCAGGCATAGGAATTGAACGGTGAGACCGATAAAAATAAAACCCGGCCAGGAAGCGCCGGAGTAAGGCGAAATCATATTTGAAGCGATTGATGTCAGTCAGAAAATATTACTTTAAGGGATCCGAAATCCGTTCGCGAGGTCATATCAATGCTGATCGGGGTGACAGAGACCTTTTTTTCGATCAGCAGGGCATACAGATCGCTGCCTTCTTCCAGGTCATCCGGGTTATAGCGGATCTCATAGCCTACCGGGCCACGGTCCGAAACTGCGCTGCGTTTCGAAGGTTTGGGGACGTAGTACCGCTGGCGTGATTGGCGGGTCAAGACCCAGGGTGTTTCCGGGGTTGCATCCTGCGGGATGTCTATTTTGATGACATCCACATCAAATGGTAATGGATTTGCCAGCATTTTTTGCGCGATCAATTGGGTGAAGTAACCTGCCGAACTGAAGTCAATATCCTGTGAGAGGGAAAAATGATGCTCTTGCCGGGTCTGCAGGGAGACAGCCAGGGCGGGGATGCCCAGGGATGCAGCCTCGAGGGCTGCCCCCACCGTGCCAGAGATAGTGATCCCGGATCCGACGTTTTCACCATAGTTAATCCCCGAGACCACAATATCCGGTTTCCTTTTGATCACGTCAAAAATACCATGCAGGACGGATTGTCCAGGCGAAGCATCCACGGCGAATACCTGCCAATCTTTCCCATTAACATGCAAGGTCAACTCCTCAATAATGCCGGAGGAGTCGATCGGCATGCTGCGTCCGGTGCTGGTTTGCTGGTCGCGGGGTGCAACAACGTGTACAAAGCCCAGGGTATCGAGGGTTTCCGCTGCTGCCCATAAGCCCGGTGAGTGGATACTATCGTCGTTCGTCAATAGGATTTGAGTCGTTTTATCATTCATAACATTTTTATTCTAATCTCGGGATCGGTGAACTGCAATAATGAGCGGGTAAAGGTTTGATTAACAGGTTTGAATGTAAGGGTTTGAATCAATAGAGATGACCAATGCCCAGCATATATAGGGATGTGTATTTTCGGGAAAACTCAGGCTTCTCCCGTTGCACATTTTACCGCAAAGGCTTTGATCTCCTCGAGCATCGCGATCAACCCATTGGTGCGTTGCGAAGAGAGGTGTTTGCTGAGTCCAGTTTGTTCGAAGAAAGTCAGGTCAGCTTTCAGTATGTCTTCTGCTGGCTGGCTCGAGAAAACCTGCATTAACAGGGCTGCCAGACCTTTGACGATCAGAGAGTCGCTATCTGATTGGAGAACAACTTTCCCATCCTGGCATTCCCGGTGGAGCCAGACTGTTGACTGGCATCCCCGGACAATGTTTTCTTCTTGCCGGTAAGCCTCAGGCAGGGGTTCCATCTTTTGTCCCAGTTCGATCAAATAGGCATAACGTTCATCCCATTGGGGCAAGCATGAAAAATTCTCAACAATTTCTGCTTGGATATTATTGATAGAAGCCATACATTACTTTCCTAACATCTTTCTCGCTTTAAAGATGGCGAGTTCAAGGGCGTCAATATCCTCTTTGGTGTTATAGAGCGCCAGTGAAGCCCGGACGTTACCTTCGATCCCGAGAGCGGTCATGATCGGCTGCGTGCAATGATGGCCGGTGCGGACCGCCACACCCTGTGTGTCGAGGAGCGTACCCAGATCATAATGATGGATCCCCTCAATATTGAATGCCAGGATGCTCGTGCGGTGTTTGGCGTTGCCATAGATTGTCAGACCGGTTATCTCTTGAAGTTTCTCACGCCCATATTCCAACACCTCATCTTCATGAGCTCTGATTTCATTGAAGTCCATGGTGTTGAGATAATCAATGGCGGCTGCCAGACCGATCGGACCGACAATGTTGGGCGTCCCGGCTTCAAACTTGAAGGGCAGCTTGTTATAAGTGGTCTTTTCAATGGTCACCTGATCGATCATTTCCCCGCCGCCCTGGTAGGGCGGCATGGCGTTCAGCCATTCTTCCTTGCCATAGAGTACACCGATCCCGGTTGGGCCATAGATCTTATGACCGGAGAAAGCATAGAAGTCAGCGTCCATCGCTCGCACATCATGTTCAATATGTTGGACCGATTGCGCGGCATCGACCAGCACTGCGGCACCGGCATCGTGCGCCATCTGGATGATCTTCTCCGCCGAATTTATGGTCCCAAGGGAATTGGAGACATGGTTGAAGGCTACGATCCGAGTTTTATCGCTCAATAAGTTCGCCAGGATGTCCAACCGCAAATCACCGTGATCATCAAAGGGGACGGCGAGGAAATGTGCCCGGCGGCGTTTGCACATCATCTGCCAGGGCACAAAGTTGGAATGGTGATCCATTTCGGTCACAATCACATCATCACCTGGGTTGACAAAAGCTTCACCAAAGGAAAAGGCAACCAGGTTTATGGACTCGGTTGTCCCACGGGTGAAGATAATCTCATGGTCATGAGCTGCGTTGATATAGGTCTGAATGGTCTTGCGGGCAGATTCGTACGCTTCTGTGGCGAGATTAGAAAGATGGTGTGCTCCGCGGTGAATGTTGCTGTTGTAATGGGTGTAATAATCTGTGATTGCATCAATCACGGTTTGGGGTTTTTGGGTGGTGGCAGCGTTATCCAGATAGACCAGCGGTTTGCCATCAATGGTGATATTCAGAATTGGAAAATCGGCACGGACTTTGTTAATATTGATCGTCATAGGTACCTTCGGTTCAGTTTTCTCTTTTCGTCACTGAATTTTACCAGACATGCAGGTGGGTGGGAGCGATAAGTGCAGATATTTCAGCTTACGTTTTTACGAGAAATGGGAATTGCATTAAAATAGAATCACCGACACTAAAGTGAGGGAACCATGATACGAGTTGTGCTGGTCGATGATCATCCGGTTGTCAGGGCGGGTATGCGCGCCGTGCTTGAAAAAGCAGAGGATATGCTGGTGGTCGCAGAGGGCGGCGATGGGGAAGCGGCGCTCCGTCTGGCTGGTGAGTACCGGCCGGAAGTTCTGGTGCTGGATATCAACATGCCCGACATGACCGGTCTGGAAGTGACCCGCAAGTTGCGAGAGCGTGGCCTGGCAATGGGGATCCTGATCCTAACGCTTCATTCGGATGCAAAAACCATCTTCGAAACCCTGGAAGCTGGCGCCAATGGTTATGTCCTCAAAGACGAGGCGCTGGAATCACTGAGCATTGCTGTCCGGGCGGTCGCGGCCGGCGATAGCTGGCTCAGTCCCTCGGTGGCAGGAAAGGTGGTCCGGCGGGCGGTGGATGGTAAGGTGGAAGATATTGCTGAGCCGGAGCTGCCATTGGACCTGACCCCCAGGGAAGTGGATGTGCTTAAGCTGCTTGCCCAGGGGATGGATAATGAAGCCATTTCTGAGACGCTTGTCCTGACCAAGCGAACGGTACAAAACCACGTGTCCAATATATACAGTAAATTGGGGACTTCTTCCCGCACGGGAGCAACGCTCTTCGCGATCCAGCATGATCTGGTCAAAGTACCTAAATCAGGGAACGATCATGCCAACCGTTGATCGCGATCAGGAAAAACGCCGGGACTGGCTCCTGGCACCTCTGGGCTTGATATTACCCGCTTTCTTAATATTGTTTCTGATTCCCGGAACACGAACAACGATATTTGGCATTGCTTCTGCTGGGGTTCAGGATGTCCCTATGGCGGGTTGGCAACTGGGAATGGTGATGCTCGTGGGGTTAATATGCTGGTTCACGGGAACTTTCACTCTGGCCAAAGGGGACAAGCAGCTCGGGTCGCGCCTGCTCTTTCTATTGACGCAGGCGCTGGGGTTAGCCCTCGGTACGGGAGTTATGATCGGCGGGGGTTGGCCGAGATCGGCAGCATTAAGGGTATTGTTTTCGGGGAGTGGTTTTCTATCAGTGGCGCTGTACTTGCATTACAGATTGACAGAGCCCAAGTATTTGGGAAAGCAGCCGCGCTGGTGGCTATCTTTGCTATATGTACCTGTCGTTCCCGGAATTTTTGCGGCTGTGCTCAACCCCGGCAGTATTGTTATCCGTCTTTTCATGATCACTACCTTCCTGATTGTTCTCGCGGGCATGCTGACAGGGTGGGTGGTATATTTCCGGTTTGCAACGCCACCCCAGCGCCAGCACCTGCGGGTGGGCAGCATCGGGTTAAACCTCGTACTATTGTTGATCCTGTTTGGGCATCTCTTGCCGCGGGTGACAGGTTGGTATGGCATTATCTTCCCGCTGTGGGTTGCCATTGCATTGTTGGGTTTGGCTCCGGCTGGCTGGTTCATCCCCTGGGCTTTCAAAAATCTTTATCTACTTGACCGGATACTCAATAAGGTCCTCCTGGGGCTGATCCTGACACTGATCATTCTGATGGTTATCCTGGGGTATTTTGTATGGTTGCTGCCCCGGTTTCCTGAGTCCCAGGTCATTCGAGGATTGGTTACAGCAGGGCTTGTTCTGGGTATTGGTTTGGTTTTTCATCCGCTTCAGAGGGTCACCCAACAGGGGGTGGACCGGCTTTTCTACAAAGGTTCCTACCAAGATCCTCTCCTGCTCGAAAAAGCCAGCCAGACCTTAGCCGGATCCCTCAGCCGAAGGGAGCTGAACCAGGCGTTGACTCGGGAGATCCCCGGCTGGATGCGCCTCTCTGGTGCCCAGTTATGGTTTGGCGAGGCTTCTTATGCGCCGACACGGCAGGGAGAAGCCGGGTGCCTGGATTTTGAATTAAAGTTCCAGGCAAAGGTGCGTGCTATCTGGACCCTATTTCCCCATCAGGACGGGCGACCCTTCTCAGCCAGAGAATGCAATCTCCTGCAAACGATTGCTGACCAGGCTGAGGTGGCTCTGCGGAATGTCCTGCTGGTGGAAACGCTCCGGCGGCGTTTGGATGAGATCCGCGCAGCGCAGGAACTTCTGGGGCAGGCGCAGCATCAGCTCATCCGCTCACGGGAGAATGAGCGTTCCCGGCTGGCGCGGGACCTGCATGACGGTCCTATCCAATCTCTGGTTGCATTGAACCTCGCCCTGGGCTTGCTGGACCCGAACCATCAAGATCGTGGAAAGCGGATCGAAAGAGCGCTGGTTGAAATTCGCGCAGAAATGAAAGACCTGATTGGCGAGTTAAGGGAGGTATGTGCGGAATTGCGCCCGCCGCTGCTGGATACGCTGGGTCTCGGTTTGGCTTTAGAGGCGTTGGTAGAGGATTGGGGGGAAGAAAACGAAATTTCGGTGACCGCAGGGGTCGAGGTCAAAGGAGAAATTCTCTGCCAATTACCGGATGAGGCAGCCGTGAACCTCTACCGAATTGTGCAGGAAGCCCTGCATAATATCGAAAAACATGCCAGAGCAAAGCATGTCACGGTGAAGATGTCCTGCGATACCGAGCAGATCTTGCTTGAAATTATCGATGACGGGGCGGGGTTTGCCGTGCCGGATACCTTTCGCGACTTGACGCAGGGTGGGCATTTTGGGCTGGTGGGGATGCGTGAGCGGGTGAACCTGATCGGCGGTCAATGGGGACTGGCGTCAACGCCCGGTAAGGGTACGCGGGTCACGGTGACATTGCCGGTGTCATCTGTTGAATAAATACCCTTAAAATTTATCAAAGATAAATCTATTGCACTTACTTACCAAGTTTGGGAGGTTACTGCAACGGATTTACATATATTCTTTCATTGTTACCTTTAGAGGGGTCCCAACATCAACCTTTAATCTCTCCGCAGCACTGCCATTCACTACCGAGATCGCCAGGGAGCCAGTGCTGTCAATGGTAGCAATCAGCGTGCCCGATACAGCTTCGCCAAAGGCATATGTTATCCCCCGGATCTTCTCCCCGTTGATGTTGATAATGATATTCTCAAGGTCCTCCGGCAGAGCTTCCGCTGACAGGTTCGTGCTCAAGTTGCCAAACACATCCACCAGCACCACTTCTGCCTTCCAACCATTCGGCGTCCGTTCCGGCTGAGGCAGGGATAATCGCACCGGATCGGAGATGGGGCTACCCAGCTTTGCCAATGGAACCCCGTTGACAAGGTGTGCGCCGACCGGGGCGAAGATGTCCCTGCCATGAAAAGAACGGCTGGGCTCTGGCAGCCAGTACTGGGGCTGATCGAGGTTTACAATCTCTACGGGTTTTCCCTCAGCACCCGCTTTTTCAATAAGCAAGGTCAGCAGGCCGTTGTCCGGTGCCACAAAGAAATGGTCATCTATCCGGGCGGCGATAGCGCGGCGCGCCGTTCCCACACCAGGATCGACAATAGCAACATGGACGGTGCCCGGTGTGAAGTAAGGGATAGCTTCCGCCAACATCCGGGCACCCGCTTGCACATTCTGGGGGTCCACCTGGTGGCTGATATCAATGACCCTGGTCTGGGGAGCAATCTCAGCGATCACGCCTTTCATCACACCGACGAAGTGGTCTTTGAGACCAAAGTCCGTGAGCAAGGTCAGGGTTCCACTGGGTTCCAGCCTGGGCGGGTCAGGTTCTTTGCCGAATTTTGCGACCACGGCATCATAGTTCACCCCCTGGCGGAGGACCTGGGTGAGCACTTCAGGTAAGCCCGTTTGGCGCATTCCATGGATGGCGGCCATGATGTCATACGGGACACGGAAATGATGGACGGATATCTTTTGATTGGATATTTCAAGGATAGCATAGCTGGCACGCGGATCACCGTCATCAGGACGACCTACGCTTCCTGGATTGACGAAAAGCACGCTATCCACCTCCCGCGTAAAAGCTTGATGGGAGTGTCCGCAGAGGGCCACATCAGCATTGGCTATCCCCGCCAGTTCTTTCAGGTGTTTTTCTGGTGTATCAGATCGCAAGTGCTCGGTATGAGAAGCCGGGCTGCCATGAGTCATCAACAGCGTTTTTCCCCCGATTTCAACCGAACGTTTTTCTGGGAGGGACTTCAGGTATTTGCGAGACTTCTTGGAAAGTGCTGCATATGTCCAGGCAAACAACTGGCGTTTCTCGGGTGTTTTGACACTCTCCCAGTCGTTTTTACGGTGGGTTTTGCTAAGGACTTTTTTGTCATAATTTCCCAGGATGTTGATAAAGTGGGCACCCTGGATTGCACGGACGACTTCATCCGGGAAGGGGCCGTACCCGGTGGCGTCCCCGAGATTCAGGATCGTTTGGGTGACTTGCCGGACGCGGGAATGCCGCAGGACAGCCTCAAGCGCAGGGAGGTTACCGTGGATGTCTGCAATGAGGGTGATTTTCATGAGTTAAATAGGTGATTCTTCTGAGATGGTTGGTTCGAGCTCTGGTTCAACTTCTCCATCATCGCCGGTATTATCCTCCGGTTCAATCTCTTCTTCGGCTGTGATGTGTTCCAGAGCGGCTTCGACGTTGATGGGAGCTTTGATGAGTTCCTTCAATGTCGGCCAGGCGTTTTCCTCTTCCAGAGACTGCCAGGTGATCAGGAATGATTGGTAGGCTTCCTCTCGGGCTTGCTTCCGGTCCTCCATCAGGAAAAGCAGACCGGGTAATAAGCGCTTGAGGGGACCAGTATTACCAAAATAATCTTCAATCCGTGCTTGTTCCTGGTCGATGAATTTGGGCAGCCAGCTGACCCAGACGTCATCATCGTGGATTTCGCCGAGCTGGTCCTGAAGTTCTTTCATCATGATGATGTAGGGATCAAGCGCGCCATCGTAAACGGGCGCGAAGACCTCCATGGTATAACGCAGGTGTTTCCCCGCAATCCGCATGGCATGTAAGTTATCGATATTCTCCGGTTCAGGGAGGTATTCCTGATAGCTCAGGAAGTCATCCAGAGAACTATTGATCGCGTCAAAGGCTTTTTGGTAGAGGGACGGGGTATAGAGATATGTTTTCTCTGACTTCGGAGCCAGTTTCTCAAATCGTGAGGTCATTTTTTGGAGTGTCTTGCCCTCTTGAAGTTTGGAGATCGTTTTATTGATCTTCTTTTGCGCTTTCGTGCGGCGCTGTTTGAGTCGCAGCAATAGCCGGCTGTACCCCGGTTTGTATTTGGCGTCCAGGTTGTGTTCATAGAGCTGGGTGAGCTTCTCGATTTGGATATCCATATCGCGGGCGTTCCCCAGCGCGCGGGTGATCCGCCGGACCTCATCCAGCCAGGTTTTGGCTTTCTTTCCGGGCAGGCATTCTTTGAACAGGTTCAGACCATTTCGCAGCCGGCGGGATGCGACCCGCATCCGGTGGATAGTTTCGATGTCCTCCCCTATTTGGACACCTTCCATTTCATCCTCCAGGCGCTGCACCTGTTGGAGCATAAAACGCGCGCCGAATATACAAATGGCTTTAGGGATTTTTTTGCCCATGGGGATTGCCTCCGTAAATCAAACCGGGAGGGCAGCAAGTAAGAGGATAGTTAGAAATCTTCTTCAATGATCGGTTGTTGGTCTTCTAAAAGATCCCGGATTTGCCCTTGAAGGTCTGAGAAAACATCCATCACTGGACGTCCAGCGTCGATGGTGACGAAACCATATTCCTGCGAAAACTGGTCAAACAAAATCGTGAGCTCGGATTGGTAGTCGATAAAACTATCAAACAAGTTGCTTGAAAGGTGGATATCCATCCCGGCTTCCCAGTAATTGAGCCCTCGGCCATGGATCAGTCTGGAAACCAGGTCGGTCACATCTGCTTTGAGGTAGAGTATCAGATCTGGCTTCAGTGCAAACCCATAGATCTCTCTAGCCCAGGCTGGATCAGCCCCGCGCACAATATCACGGCCCATGATGGAATAAAAGTAGCGGTCTGAAAGAACGATGAATCCCGCCTGCAAAGCCGGGATGATCTGGTTTTCCAGCCGGTCGGCGAAATCGGTGGCATAAAAAAGGCTCATGGTGATCCGGCTGAGAGTATGCCCATTTTTGGCTTCATCCAATCCTTTCTGGGTCATCTCAGACCGGCGCAAGCCGGTATCTGAAACGGCGAAGCCTTTATCTTCCAGCCACCGGCGCAGCAATTGCGTCTGGGTGGAACGCCCAACACCATCCGAGCCTTCAAGTACGATCAATTTTCCAGGGAGGTCGTTAATCTCCCGATAGGGGAACCCGGCGCCGTAGAATTTTGGATCCGACATCATGCGCCTCCTTTCCCGGCACTGATCTCAGCCTGATAAAGGACATGGGGACCGCCTTCTGGGATTGGTAACCCCTCCCATTCTTCCAATTCCTGTTTCACGATCTCCCGTACTAAACGTTGCTGAGCCTGGACGGTTAATGTACCGTCGATGATCGTCAGACTGAACTCATCCACCATCCTGTCATATTGATTGAGGATCCGTTCTTGGAAAAGTCTGAAGCTTTCAATCCGGCTCTCGGATAACCTCAAATCCATTCCTGCTTCGTAGAATTTCAATTTTGCTCGGGCGCTGGTGATCCTATTGACAGCGACATCCAGCGGGACCCGGAAATAGAGGGCGATATCCGGCTGCATTGCAAAGGAATAGAGGTTGCGGACCCAGTTTGGGTCTACTGCTCGGGCAACATCACGCCCAAAAGCGGTGAAGGCATAGCGATCTGCCAGAACAATCACGCCAGCTTTGAGCATGGGGAGTATCCTGTTTTCCCACCGGTCAGCAAAATCGGTACATTGCAGGAGACTGAACGTGGTCGGAGTGAAGAGCTTGCGCTTTTTGGCGCGCTTAGTGGTACTTTTGACCAGTTGCGAGGAATTCCACTCGCTGAAGTATACAGACCGCCCTTGAGCCTGGAGCCACTTATAGAGGAGATCAATCTGGGTGGATTTTCCGGAGCCGTCAATACCTTCGACGATAATAAGTTTGCCTGGGGTTGAATTTTTTCTCAACACAAAATCACCTTTCACGCTGAGATAATGAGTAGGGTTAGAAAAATTATACTAGATTTGTCTCGGAAACTCAGGTTAAAGTAACTTGTTAAAAGAAAAACCGGCAAAAAACGCCGGTTATTCCAGATATGGGGTTAACTACCGGAAGGGATTGATTATGCCTCATCCTCTTCATCCCATTCGTCATCCGAGGTGTCGATTTCCAGCAATTCCCCTGTGGCGATGAAGATCGTCCGCTCACAGATATTCGTGACCCGGTCTGCCATGCGCTCAATGTTGTGGACAACCCACATCATGTAATTGGAATGATCAATGATGTCAGGGTTGGCGATCATCGCTGCGACCATCTTGCGATAGATCTGGTTGTACAGATCATCCACCAGGTCATCCTCTTGAGGGATGCGATAAGCCATGCTGACGTCTTCGGTGATGAAGGCGCTCAATGCCCTATGTAACATCCCAACTGCCAGGTCACCCATCCGGCTGATCTCGCGACCGGGGATCGGCGTGTCATCCAGCCCGATAAGCAAATTGATCTTGGCGATCCCTTTGGCATAGTCCCCCATCCGCTCCAGCTCGGTGATCACCTCCATAATGGCTGCGAGCAATCGCAGGTCGTGAGCGATCGGTTGCTGGGTGGCAAAGAGGATCAGCACCCGGTTTTCGATGGCGTAGCGTTTCTCATTGATCAAATCGTCATCGCCATAAACCCGGCGCGCGGTTTCCAAATCCCGTCGCTTGAGCGCGTCAATGGCGTTCAGCATGGCTTGTTCGACCATGCTGCCAAGTAACAAGACCTCATCTTGTAAGTGATGTATTTCACGGTCTAATGTCTGACGAGGCATGGCTATCTCCCGAGAGATGGATCAATTTGTTTTGTTATTGTATATCATTCTAACCAAAACGACCAGTCACATAATCTTCCGTCTGCCGGTTCTGAGGATTGGTGAAGATTTGTTCGGTTGCACCTAACTCCACCAGCGTACCGGAGCGGTCTTCATTAATCATTAAAAAAGCTGTGAAGTCAGACACCCGAGCTGCTTGCTGCATGTTGTGGGTGACGATCACGATCGTATAGTCTTCTTTTAGGGTTTCCATCAATTCTTCGATTTTTAGGGTGGAGATGGGGTCGAGGGCGGATGCAGGCTCATCCATCAAGATCACTGCGGGTTCAACCGCAATAGCTCGGGCGATACACAAACGCTGTTGCTGACCGCCGGAGAGCTCCAGTCCGGATTGACCGAGTTTGTCCCTGACATCATTCCAGACAGCTGCCTGGCGTAAACTGTGCTCGACAATATCTTCCAGGATGCTTTTTTTACGGATGCCATAAAGCCTGGGTCCATAAGCAACATTGTCAAACACACTCATTGGGAACGGGTTTGGTCGTTGGAAGACCATGCCGACCCGCTGGCGAATATCCACGACGTCCACTTCAGGATCATAGATATTCTTGCCGTTCAGCAGTACCTGCCCTTCTGCATGTGAACCCTGGATCAGGTCATTCATGCGGTTGAAAGCACGCAAAAGGGTCGATTTTCCACATCCGGATGGCCCGATCAGGGCTGTGATCTTGTTCTCCGGGATATCCATGGAAATTTCTTTGATTGCCCGGAATTTTCCGTAATACACGGATAACCTGTCCACAGCCATTTTTACCGGGAGAGAATCTAATTCCTGGGTCTCTTCTCGCTTACCGATATTGATTCTGGTCTGTCCCGGTGTGTGCACGGGCTCTTCAATTTTGGGGATCATTGTTGCGGTTGAAGGTTTGGAAACATACATCTTCTATATCCAGTAGACTGATCTATTGAGCCGGTAAAGGGGGTGTGAGGACACGGCGCAATCACACCTATAGCAATAATAACATGGAGATATTTTAGCCCTTGCAAGAATGAGTTAAGGACTCATAAAGCAGAGTAAAGAACTGGTTAACATCAAGCGATTGGCAAAGTGAAGTTGAAAGTACTGCCAACCTGTTCCTCGCTCTCAGCCCAAATATATCCGCCGTGGGATTCGATCATATGCCTGGCAATGGAAAGCCCCAAGCCGGTGCCACCGCCAGTACGGGCGCGGTCGGCTTTGTAAAACCGTTCGAATATCCGCCCGAGGTCCTTTCGGGCAATCCCCACACCGGTATCCCGGACGTAGAAGACAATGTGGTCGCCATCCTGGTAGGCTGAGACCGTGATCTTCCCCGCCGGGGGAGTGAATTTGACTGCGTTATGGATCAGGTTGATCAATACCTGGGTGATCCGGTCAGGGTCGGCAAAAACTGCTGGCAGTTCGGGTTGGCAGTCCAATACCAGTTCGAGGCCAGCCCTTTCAGCCTGCAGTGCCATGCGTTCGGTCGCGGGTTTGAGCAGGTCACAGGGTTGGACCCGGTGGAACGAGAGCGGCACTTTGCCGGATTCGATCCGTGAAAGTTCTAACAGTTCATTGACGAGTTGGGTCAGGTTGTCAATCTCCGTTTCCATCCGGAGGATAAAGCGCCGGGCTGCGGGCGGATCGTCAAGGGCACCCTCCTGCAGAGTTTCTGCCAGCGCTTTAAGGCTGGCGAGTGGTGTGCGCAACTCGTGAGAAACATTGCTGATGAAATCCCGCCGAACGGTCTCCAGGCGGCGCAATTGAGTCAGGTCCTGAAAGAGGATCATAGTACTCCCCGGCAGAGCGGTTTTGAGGGGGATAGCCACGACCTGCAGGAACAGGTGTTGGGGACCGATTTCGAGGGTGTCACTTTGACGTTCTCCAGCTTTTGTTTTACGCCACAGGTTAACGAGCTGATGATAGCGCATCACTTCCACAATCGATCGGCCCAGACCGGTGGTCTCCTCAATCTCGAAAAGCCTTTCCGCGGCCGGATTGAGCAATTGCACATGTCCCTCGGCATCAACGATCATCACGCCATCGGTCATCTGGTTGAGGACGGCAAAGAGCTTGGCGCGTTCACTGGTGAGTGCGTCAATTTGTGCTCCTAACTGGCGAGCCATGATCTTCAAGACCTGGCTTAATTCGTCCAATTCATTGGGCGTTTCTGGAAATGCAAGGTTGCTGAAATTGCCTATGCTCATTTGCTGGGCGGCTATCGTGAGTGTTTCCACAGGTCTCAGTGAAAGGTCACTGACGAACAATGCCAGAATCACCACCCCGGCCGCGCTCATCAAGATCACGGCTGCAGCCAGCCATAAGATCCGGTTGAGATCCGGTTGGAAATAGGAAACGGGTACCTGCAATTGCACGACACCGATAAGTTTTTCATTATTATTGCGAACCTCAACCGCTACACCCAACAGGTTATTGACACGTTCAACACCCTCTCCCAGGTTCATCGCCTGCGATACGCCAGGCATAGTCAGGGGGTCTTCGGGTTGCTGGGCGGCTGTGATTGAAGACCCAAGGATATTGCCCTCCAGATCGAGGAAAGTGACGTCAACGCCTAAAATCTCTGAAGTGGTGTTTGCGAGTTCTGATAAACTTAATGCTTCCCCCTGGGTAATATCGCGATCATGAGCTTGCAAGGCAATCATTTGCGCCGTATCCAAAAGCTGTTCCTGCCACCGGATCTCTTCCTGATAGCGGAGATGGTTTACGATTAATATCGTAAAGATCGTCATCGCCACAACCAGCAGGATCAGATAAGGTAAAGCAATCCGCCAGCGGATACGACGCTGCATCAATTAGCCTTCGAAACGATAACCGGCACCCCGCACGGTGATGATCCGCCTAGGATTGCCAGGGTCGCGCTCGATTTTTTCCCGGAGCCAGCGCACATGTACGTCCACTGTGCGGCTGTCGCCGATGAAGTCCCATCCCCAAACCCGTTCCAGGATGAATTCCCGGGAAAGCACCTGTCCCTGGTGCTGCGCCAGGAAAGTCAGAAGCTCATATTCTTTGGGTTTAAAGGCGACCACCTCACCATCTACCGTGATCTCCCGGCGGGTCATATCGATCCGGAGATTGTCAAATTCAAGCACTTCCGGTTTTGGTTTGCCATCCTGTCCTTCACCGTGATTGACCTCCTCACGGATCAATCGGACACGGCGTAACATGGCTTTCACCCGGGCGATCAATTCCCGCATGCTAAATGGTTTTGCCATATAGTCATCAGCGCCCACTTCCAGTCCAACAACGCGGTCGATTTCATCGTCGCGCGCTGTAAGCATGAGCACTGGCGTGGTCATTTCCTGGCGCAGGATACGGCAGATCTCAAATCCGTCCAATCCGGGCAGCATCACGTCCAGGACGATCAGGTCCGGTTTCATCTCGCGGGCCAGGTCCAGTGCTTTGGCGCCATCGCCGGTGGTTTGCACTTTATAACCCTGCTTCTTCAAGTTGTAGGCTAGTGTTTCCTGAAGGGAAATTTCATCATCAACTACTAAGATTTTTTCAGCCATTTCTCCTCCTCATTGATTCCAGGAGAGCGGTGAACTTGCCTGCTAATTCTGTGCGTGAAAATTGCATTTCAATTAACCTTCTGCCATTCATCCCCATTGTACGACATTTTTCGGGGTTTGATGCTAATTCCCGGATGGCTGAGGCTATTGCCACAGGATCTCCGGGTGGGACTGCTATTCCTGCCTTCGCTTCTTCTACAACCTGTTTGATAACACCGTCTATCGCCAGAATCACCGGGCGGCCAGCAGCCATGTAGTCAAAGACTTTGTTCGGGTAGGTCGTTTTATACATCTCGACCGGTTTTAAGATTGCAAGGCAGATGTCCGCTGCTGCCAGCACTTCGCCCATTTCAACCTTGGGGATCGGGGGCAGGAACAGGATGTTTTTCAAGCCTCTTTCCCAAGCTTCATTCTGGAGCTGCGCTTTTTCCTTGCCATCGCCCAGCAAAACGATCTTGATGGTGATATTGTCCAGCAAATGTTCTGCGGCGTCCAGGACCACACCCAGGTCATTGGACATGCCGTGCGCACCAGCATAGAGCACGATGAAGTGATCTTCTAATCCATGGCTTTGGAGGAATGCCATCCCTTTGGCGTGTGGATTGAACATCTCCGGATCGGCGCCGTTTGGGATCAAGGTAACTTGCTTTGCACCCAGGGCTTCCACTTGGCTGATATACCCGGGCGAGTTCACCATCACCCGGTCAGCGTGCCGGTAGAGGAAGCGCTCCAGCCATTTCGAAAGTCGGATCAGGCATTTATTTTTCAAGATGCCTACCGCTATTGCAAAAGCTGGCCAGAGATCGCGCACCTCCAGTAAAAAGGGGACACCTTTCAGTCGTGCTAATAACCAGGCGGTGGGTGCCTGAAAGATGGGCGGTGATGTGCCCCAGACCAGATCAACCTTGCGCACAAACAGACCGTTGATAAAAGATGAAACCATGAAACTCAGGAAACTAAATACCCGCCAGATGAAAGAACGATGTAAGGCAGGTATTGTGAAACTGCGGAGGATGGTCACACCCAGGTCATCGGTTTGTTTGCGGATCTGTTTACCCCGGGTGGTGCCGGTGAGGTAGCTGACAGGGCTGGCGATGATGGTCACCTGGTGGCCTTGCCGGGTCAGGTGCCGTGCCAGCTCGTGGTGGCGCGTGCCACCGGGTTCATCCAGTGCCGCGAAGGCCTGATGGATCAGCAGGATGTGCATATTGTTAACATTTTACTCGATTCTTAACGGGCTGTGTGGAAGGGTGAGATCTTTAAGCCACCCCGATGTCATTAAAATATTGGTCGGAATATTGAATAAAAGTTGTTCGTAGAGAAATTAGCTTCCGTAACTGATCCCCAAAAGACGGGCTAAAGCCCTCACGCCATTATGAATTATGAAAGCCATTATTGTTTTGGTTTTCACATAACTTATTGGTGGGGACTTTAAACCTCACACCACCAGGAGGACTGTAATTTTATGGGCAGTTTGTCAGTAACAATAGCCATCATCATCAGGGCCGGTTCTTTGACGCCATAAGTGAGGGAAGTCCATCCCCAGAATGGTTGCGCTTCAAATTCACCAACCAGGCGTTCACCAGCGCGGAAGAGGTTGATTTGATCCGCGTCTTCAATCTGGAGCCGGAATGAAATTTTCGGTCCCATCAAATTGATTTGGCTTTCCTTATCCAGATGCCACTCCCAATCTGGCAGGAGCCAGGTCAGCGCTACCTGGTGCACTTTGTCATTCCTCTTGCCATAAGGCAGGATGGTATCGGTGACAGCCCAACCCGTTTCCGTAGCGGTCAGGGTGCGCTGATGCAGTGCGCCCAGCTTTCGATAGCCATCATGCTCAACGGTCAGACGGAATATATGTCCATGATCGTCCATTTCGTAAGCCAGGATCTCCGCCTGCGCCCAGTCCAGCCAGAGGAAGCGGCCGGCTCGTTGCATCTGGTCCTGACCATCTAAGGTCAGGGTGTTGTGCACCCTGGATGTAACCAAAGGGTTATCCCAGGGCGGGGGAGCGTTATAGCGGTAGGTGCCCGGGTCCAGGGCGACATTAACCCCGCGCCACCACAGGTCAGCGTGGAGCTGGTCGGCATGGGAGGGGCGGTCGGTAAAATGGGCGGTATGCAGGAAGGCGCGGCTGTGTTTCCCCTCAATACGTAGCATGTCCGGCGCCTGGGGCTGCTTTTGTTCCGATTCGGCTGGTGAATTAAGGTTGAACCAATCCGCCATTTCACTAAAGTGTGGCTGTTGATAGATATCCATGTCAAGGAAGGCTTTGGTGGCTGCACCAACCACCGGGCGGAAATCATCAAACGGCTGGCTGGTGAGCGGGAAGATAGTGGCACCATCGTTGGCGCCCAGGTTCGGTGTCTTGCCCGTTTGCGGGTTGGTCAGTGCCCACAGCCAGCGGGTGGCGGCTGCCAGTCGCAGTTGCGTTTCGAGGTGCCAATCCGGTTCGCTCGCGGCGCGCCGCAGATGATCGGTGAACAGCGCCAGTTGCAGCATCAGCCGGTGATAGTTGACGCTATGCTGAATATAGGTGCCGAATTCGCAAATTTGGTTTTGGAAGCCCCAATTGAGCCAGCGCCAGCCTGTCTCGCGCCAGTGCTTTGCTTCGGGGTGCTCCGGTAAATACAACCCGGCAGTATAGAGTCCGGCTGCTTCCGAAAGGAGGTGGTTATTGTTTTGAGCGCGCCCATATACCAGGGTGGGAGGGATACGGTGGGCGTGTTCTGCCACAGCCTGCCAGAGCCGTTGGCGATTTTTTAGGGTGGAGGTGGTCGAGGTGGCGAAGACCCGGTCACAGAAAACCAGCGCCATCAGCCGGATAGCGACCTCCTGCGCGGATTGCCATTGCCGGCCGAGATTAGGTGGGTGGAGGGTAAGGAAGTGGTCCATCTTTTCCCAGAAGTCCTGGGCATAAGCGGGATCGCCGCTGAAGGCGTAGGCGCGCGCCAGGGTGATCGCCCAGCCAAACCGGCCGGGTTCCCAGATCAATTTGATATCTTGCTTGGGTGGGGTGAACTCCAACATTGTCCAGTGGAGCGGCGATGCCCCGGCTTCCAGTTCGAGGGGTACAGATTTGCCGCCAAACAAGCGTACCATCCCCCGCCGCACCTCGTCGGCTTCTACCAACGCCAGGTCTATTTGAGCCTGCGAGATTTGGGGGAAACTCGCATAAGGCGGTAAGCCGGGAACGCCATTGTAATCTGATCGCCGGCTGGGGGTGACCCGCTGGTAATGCCCGCTGCGCAACCCCAACTGGTAGATAGCATAAGACCAGAGCTTGGGTAGACCCAATTGCCGGATGGCTTTGATCGCTTTGATAAATCGGTTCATAAGGATTTTCTTTTCAAGGACAGGTGGCTCGCCAGGCATCCAGCTTGCGGTTCTTTAAGATGGCTTCGATGGATAATGCCGCCGCGCGGTCACAAAAATCGTTTAATTGAGTACCGTTATCGGTGTATTCGATGGCAAAAACGGGTTTGCCTGCCGCGATGAATGGTGTGTACAGGTCACACCAGCTTTCGTGGAAACAATTTTCAGTGGTCGCCCAATCAAAATCGGAAAGCAGATCACCAATCTGGTCGGGGTCGTTCTTGAGGCCGATTCCCAACCCGCGCTGGTGGGCTTCATTTGCCAGCCAGCGGTTGTAGGCTAGCTGGTCCGCATATGTAAGTGGGAAACCGGTGGCGTTGGTATATCCATCCAGGTTGTCAGGGTCCATACCATCGAATCCTTTTTCGGCACAGAGATCCAGCCGAGCGGTCATAACCGGCGCCAGGAGGTCGATTTGGCGGATGTCCAACCACCGTTCGCCAGGCCAACCGATATAATTCTCTCCGAGTACCTCTGGTGGGAAGTCATCGTTGTCCGGGCGCCAGTCCTCCCAGGCGCCGGCATTGAGATAACAGAACACCCGGACGCCACGGGTATGAAGCTTTTGGATATCAGCGGTTGTGGTCTCAAAAAGGTCTAGGGTGAAGACCTCTGCTTCTACATCCAGATCAATTTCGCCGACAAATTGGATCTGCCAGGTCAGTCCCAGTTCGGGCTGCCACCAGGTGCGGTCAACATTCGGGAGAGCGGTTTCCAGAGGTTGCGAGTGGTCCGCTTCCGGTTTGGATGTCTCCAGGTCCGAATTGCTGCAGGCAGTAAAAATCCAGCAACCGAAAAAACCCAAGGTGATCAGTAACAACCGCATAGAGTGTGATGAGGATGGATATTTCAATCCTGACCTCTTATTAGGGTGGATCAGGTGCTGGCTGGTTCTGCTGGTGCTATCGAAACGCTTTCTCCGTTGCGAAGGGATTCGACTGCCGCGAAGCTTGCCCGAGTCACACCGATCAATTGCTCGTAGGGGATGGGTGGCGCTTCGTCGCTCTGTAAGGCATCCAGAAACGCCTTCCAGACGCCGTGGTGACCTTTGTCCTGTCGCAGATGATGCCGCCGCACATTGCGACGTCCCTTTTCAACCAATTCGAGTTTCCGCCAGTCATGCAAGACGGCAACTCTACCGCCGCTGAAGACCTCCAGATACTCCTTGGGGAAGGATTTGTCGCCATTGGCAAGGTAACTAACCACACCCAGGGAACCATCCGGGAAGCGGAAGTTCATCACGACGTTGTCCTCGCTGTACTTTCCGTTATCCGGCAGACCCTGTGTAGTAACTTCAATGGGGTTCTCACCAACGAGGAAGGTCAGGAAGTCGATAAAATGGCAGCCTTCCCCAATGATCCGCCCGCCGCCAACCTTGGGGTCAACCAACCAATGGTCCGGGGGCAGGACGTTCGCATTGACCCGGAAATGAGCGAAGAGCGGTTCATGGCGCTTGTCGACGAAGGCTTTCAGCCGGATAGCAAGGGGCGCGAACCGGCGATTGAAACCCAGCATTAGCAAAGGTTGGTCTTCCTTTTGCAGGGCTGCAATCATTTGATCGAGCTGCTCGCTGTTGATCGCCAGGGGCTTTTCACAATAGACATGTTTCCCAGCTTCAAAGGCGCTCAGAACCTGGGGTGTATGCAGATGATGGCGGGTCAAAATGGCGATCAGGTTGATCGCCGGATCTTGCAGCAGCGAGTCGGGATCGCTGGCTGCGAAGCCGAAGCCATAACGGCGCGCTGCATGGTGAGCGCTGACGCCAGAGGCTGAGACGATGCCCACCGGGGCGATGCCGCCCGCCTTCTTGATTACCGGCAGGAAAGTGGAGAGAGCATAGTTCCCGGCACCCAGCACGCCCAGCGTCAAGATCTCACCCGGTTTCACCCGGACGGTTGGCGCCGCCAGGTTGGGGATCCGGTTCTCCTTTGGGAGCTTCTGCTCGCCGTAAGTCAGGAGCACACCCAGATAGGGTTCTTTGCCCGTGATGAGGTCGTAGGCGCGTTTTCCATCTTCAATCGGGATGCGATGGGTGATCAGCGGGGAGACGTCCAGCTTGCCTTCGGAAAGCAGGTCGAGGAAGGATTCCATATTACGGGTCTCTGTCCAACGGACATAACCAATGGGGTAATCCTGTGCTTTTTCCTCGTAATCGGGATCATAGCGCCCGGGACCATAGGAGCGGGAAACCAGCAGTTCCAGTTCTTTGGCATAGTAAACATTGCGCGGGATTTCCAGTCCGACAGCGCCCACAGCGACCACTTTAGCGCGATCACGGGCAATTTCACCAGCCAATTCAACCGGATCGTTAGATTGGGCGTCGGCGCAAATCAGGACGGCATCTACCCCGCGTCCTCGTGAGAAGTCGGCTGCTGCTTCCACAGCCTGCCCACGGGTCACAGAGGTATGTGCGCCCATCTTTTTTGAGAGTGCCACACGGTCTGGGTTCAGGTCTACCCCCAACACCTGGCAACCAGCGGCTGCCGCGATGCCTGTGGTGAGCAACCCCAGCAAGCCGAGGCCGATTACGGCCACCCGCGCACCCACCTGGACGTTAGCCAGGCGGAAGCCCTGCATGGCAATGGCGCCGACGGTGGTAAAAGCAGCCTGCTCGAAATCCATTCCATCCGGAATGGGCACCATCAGGTTTTGCGGAATGGCGGTGAATTCCGCATGAACGGCATGACCGCCGCCTGCGCAAGCCACCCTGGTGCCAGAGCGGAAGCCATGCAAACCCGGCCCGGTCTGGACGATTGTGCCAGCTGAGGAATACCCCAACGCCATCGGCTGATCAAGCTTATTCAGCGCGGCTTCAAAAGTGGTTAGCAACCCTTCGCGCTGGGCTTTGTTAAGCACCTGGCGTACTAGGTCCGGGCGGGACTTGGCTTTACCGAGTAATCCCTGTTTGGCGAATTCCACCACCATCCGCTCTGTACCCGCGGATACGAGCGAAACCGCTGTGCGGACCAGAGCTGTGCCCTGACCCGGGTGCGGTACGGGGACTTCCGCCACCTGGGTCTCACCCGTTTTCATGTTCTGAAGCAGTTGTTTCATAATTTTGGTCTCATTTTTTAGAGGTTGATGATACTAGGATTATAGCGCAAACCGGAAATTGGCGGAATTTTGGTGGAGAATTGAGTATTGAAGATTTCCCTCTATATTATCCCAGCAAACAGGGGATAAAGAGTTATTATTGGACACAGGTTCTAAATATTCGGGTCTTAGATTCAACTCGTAAGTGCAACAAAGCTGGTGGTAGAAAGGTAAGCTGAAGTAGAATCAGTCCCCTTTTCACCGTCAGAGTTGAAGGAGCACTTATGAGCTACTCGCAGCTTACCCAAG
>Ga0180009_10000441_pt1 | contig 58348 bp, 35 predicted proteins | sample OS_PC_MetaG_FD_123537 | JGI IMG/M metagenome (GOLD analysis project Ga0180009, IMG submission 123537) | Groundwater microbial communities from the Aspo Hard Rock Laboratory (HRL) deep subsurface site, Sweden - OS_PC_MetaG | ecosystem: Environmental > Aquatic > Deep subsurface > Groundwater... | reverse complement strand
GGTTATGGAGTTAAAAAATGTTAAGGAGCTAAAAAAGGAAGGTATTATTGAGATATCGGCTAAAACCGTAGAGAGAATTTTAAAGAAATATAATTTAGTAAGCAATGGTTATGGAGTTAAAAATAAGTAAAAATGAAGAAGATATTTTTAATCTTAATTATCTTTAGTTTTATTAGTCTGGGTATCTTAAATGCTCAAGCCAAGGCAGTAGCCATAGAAAAAAATAAGAAGATAAAAGCACCCACCAGTGGAGTGTATCTTGGACTTTATATGAATAGCACCGGAACCTTGAGCGATGTTGCTGAGTTCGAAGAATACTCGGGCAAAAAAGCAGCTCTTTATTATCGTCATAATTGGTGGCCAAATACTTTAAATAATCCTCAAAATGGAAGTTTTGAGGCTACCACCTTAGCAGAAAGAGGTATTGTTTGGGCCATGGCTTGGGCCATTCCTACTACTACTAAAGAAGAGACAAAAGCTTATGCTGCTAAGATAATCGAGGGACAGGAGGATGAATATATTTATACTATGGCTAAACAAATTAAAGATTATCAATATAGCCTAATGATTACCCCGTTTATTGAGTTTGATAATCCCAACTGGAGTTTAGAGCCAGAATTATATAAAAGATATCATCGCCATGTAGTAGATATATTTAATGAGATAGGGGTAAGTAATGTTACTTGGTTTATCTATAATGGATATGAAGTTGGTTCTTCTAATAAGCTTCCTCTCTCGTATTACCCAGGAGATAATTATGTAGATTGGGTAGGATCAAGTTTTTACTACCAAGATGAAAGAGATAATATTTCTTGGAAGACTTACAATCATGATATTTGGGAAGGTTTTACTAATAAGCCTATCTTTGCTCCAGAATATGGTCCTTATGGTGAAAAAGGAACAAGGACAGCCTTAATAGAAAGTAACTTAAATAAGATTTTAAATAATGATTATCAAAATCTTCATGCTCTTGCCTTGATTGGTTTTGATTGGGGTAATGGTTATTATTCTTTAGATTCTAATGAATGCAATCAATGGAAAAGTTTAGTTTCTAATTTATTCTTTATCTCTGATGTCCAATACCTTGAAAACAGCCTTCCTCCTTCTCAAGTTAATGATCTTATAGCTACGACCGGAAGTGGTTCTGGAGCGGTTAAATTAAGTTGGAGTGACTTGGGAAACCAAGAAGCAGCTTATTACCTTATCAAGTATAGCCAAAAGCCGATAGAGATTATCAAGCCTTCTGTTGGTGAAAAAATACTAAATTATTCTAAGAAACATCCTGATTCGACTGATGATAATTTTACTTATTGGTCTAACTGTGATGAGGTAAAAAATAGTCTTCCTCTTCCCACGCAAAAAGGTGCCAAAAAAGAGGTAACTATTACTGGATTAAATAAAGGGACTAAGTACTATTTTGGCGTAGTAGCCGTAAATAAAACTAACTATACTTCACTTTTGTCAAAGGTGGTAAGTGCTACTACTAATCAAGAAGAGGTTAATCCAGGAGTAAGTATTATTTATCCCCAAGGAGGAGAAGTGATTTCTGGATACTTTGATCTTAAATTTAAAGCCTTAGATAAAAACGGTGGGTCTTCTGAGAAATTAAAGGTAGTTATTGAGTCTAGCTTAGATGAAGGTCTTAATTGGACTAAAATAGGAGAAGGAAATTTAGTAGATAACCTTGGAAGTGGTAACTATTTATGGAATACTGCTATAAAACAAGTAGAACTTGTCAAGATTAAGGTAACCGCGACCGATCCTAATAATTCTAATTTGAGTTCTACGGTTGTTTCTTCAAGTTTTTGGGTAAATAATTTAAATCTTAGTTATTTAAATGGTTTTGAAGATAACTTTGAGGTTTTTAAAGTTAAAGCGTTAAAGGGGGCGGAGGCAGCTTTTAGCTTAGATCAAGGTAAAATCGGGAATAGTTCTTTAAGGATTGAAGCTTTGGGGATATTGTCTAACGGTCACAAAGGTATTATCCTGGAGGGAGCAGAAGTAAAAGATGGTCTTAATTATGGAGAGAAGATTATCTTTTACTTGAAAGCCAATAATGATTTTCACTTAATGGTGGGAGTAGTAGAAGAAAGCGGGATAAGATATGAAGAATTATCTTCCATTACAGGTGATGGTAGTTGGCAAAGAGTAGAGATTAACTTAGAAGATCTTAAATTAGCCGAAGGAAAAGATGGACAATTAGATAAAGATCGCATTGTAGCCTTATATTTATATGTTAAAAATCTTACCAAGAGCAATCTTGATGTTACTTTCTGGATTGATCATCTCAACGTTAAAAAAGAAGATCTCTTCTTATTATCTCCTAATGGGGAAGAGGTTTCAGGGAATTTAAAGATAGTGTTTGGAGAATCTGACTATTTAAAGAGTGGCTTAACCTTTAATGTCTGGTCCCAATCAAGTGAAAACCAAACTCTAAGTCGTTTAGTAGAAAACTTTAGTTATGAAGGAATAAAATCTTTTACCTGGGACACCACTAAGGTTAAGAATGGAGATTATAAGATTGAGATTGAAGCAGGAAAGATTATAGGCAGTAAGACTTATCTTGGCAAGATAGAATCAAAGATATTTAAGATTAATAACCCTACCCCATTACTACCTCCGATAGTGGAGATTATTTCTCCGCCAGCCGATGATGTTTGGTATAAAAACGAGCAAGAAACAATAAGATGGAAAGTATTTGATCCTAATAATGATCCTCTCTTAATCGATGTTTGGCTAAATAAAAGAGGTAATCTTATTTGGGAAAAATTAGTAAGCACGAATGAGAAGACTGAAGAATATCCTTTAGATCTTAAAAAATATGAAGATGGAATATATGAGATTAAGATAGAGGCTAAAGAGATGGCTTTTCCGGCTACCAAGAAAACAGTAGTTTTCGAAATCAGGAGAAACGACCAGCTTCCTCCTAAGTTTTTTATTAACTTAGTGCCTAACCCTAAAGAAGGTAATAATGAGATTTCAGTTTATATATATACTTCTGAAAGATTAAAGACTAATACTTTAAAGGTAGTCTTAACTATAAACGAGAAGCAAGAGACTCTTTACCCTAATTTTATCACAAAAGACGGGGAAAAAGAAGTTTATGCCAAGACATTTGTGCTTACTAAAGATTACGAAGGGGTGATTAACTTAGAAGTAAGTGGTTGTGATTTAGTGGATAAAGTCGGTAAAGAAGAGAAAAAACTAAGCTTGCAATTTCTTTCTTTAGATAAACCTGTTACTGCCACAAGTCCTGACCAAAAGATAAAGTTAAATATCTCACCTTATACTTTTAAGCATTTAAAAGATAATAAAGAACCTTTAATTTACATTCTTCCTAAGGGATACCAAGAAGGTGTTTTTGCCTTAGGTGACAGGGTAGTTAGTCTTAACGGAGAAGATGATGGCAAGATTAATACTTCATGTTTTTATAACATAGAAATGCCCGATAAAGAAAGTTATGCCCAAGAAAAGAAGATAGAGATGCTGATGAAGTATACAGTTGATGATATTAAAGGACTTCAAGAAAATAAATTAGGTATCTATTTATATAACCCCGATAAGGAAAGATGGATATTCCAAGAAAGAATTATTGACTTGTCTGGAAACTACCTAAAGACTGATATCTCTAACTTAGGATGGTATGGAATATTTGAGGATAAGGTAAAACCTACGATAACCATAAGCTCTGTAATAAATGACGAGATTTTAAATACGGCTAATCCTAAAATAGTTGCTTTTATTAAGGATAATGGAAGTGGAGTAAATATCTCAAAGATTAAGATGTACCTTGATAAAAAAGAAGTTACTCCTAAGATTAATCTAGAATCAGCAATGTTTTCTTATCAGCTTCTTTATCAACCAGTAATTCCTTTGCGAGGAGGAGAACATTATTTAGAGATAGAAGTTTACGATAATGTAGGCAATGAATCAATTAAGGCCATTAAGTTTAGGGCCAAAGAAGAATTAGCCTTTGAGAGAGTCTTTAATTCTCCTAATCCTTTTTCCCATGAGACCACAATGAGGTGTGAAATTAAGAAAGAAGTTTCTTCGGTAAATGTTAAGATATTTGATATCTCTGGAGAATTAGTGAAGGAATTTAATAATGCTCCCAAGACGGGAGAATCCCAGACTGCTTATTTTTACGACCAAAAGTGGGATGGAAAGAATGGAAAAGGAGAGGTTGTCAGTAATGGGGTATATTTAGTCTTGGTGATAGCTAAAGATGGGGATAAATCTATATCTAAGGTTGGTAAAATAGCCAAGATATTAGTAAAATAGGATTGGTAAAATAGCCAAGATTAGGAGATAAAAATATAATTAAAGGATCTTCCATAAATCGCTACCTTACAATTTATGTAGAGATTTATGGAGTTAACAATAAAGCAAGTTAGTTACTCTTACTAAACTAAGGATATTAAGATGAAGAGGGGTATTTTAATATTAATCTTAGGATGGTTGGTCTTTAATCCTTTGCTTTTATGGGCAGGTGATGAAGATGGAGGAGATGCGGTTGCTTTTTTAAAGAATGGGGTTGGATGTAGATCTATTTCTTTAGGAAAAGCCTTTATCGCCATAGCTGACGATGCTAACGCCATCTATTATAACCCGGCGGGTCTTGTTCAATTAAGATCTAAAGAATTTACGATGATGTATTCTACTCCTTTTTTTACGACGGTGGAAGGCATTGATTATCACACCTTAGGTTATGCTCATCCGGTTAAAGATCAAGTCTTGGGAATAAGTATAATCAGCTTGAAGGTAAGGGGGATTCCTAAGGTGAGCGATCTTGAAAAAGGGCCTGAAGGTGAATTTAGCGACCAAGAATGGGCCTTACTTTTATCCTATGCTCAAAGCATCAAGGCTAAGCTTTCTTTAGGCGCTACCTTAAAGATTATCAATCAAAATATAGATCAAGTAAAAAAAGACTGCCTAAGTCTTGATTTAGGGATAATGGCTAATTTGGGAAAGAGAATTAAATTAGCCCTAGTAGTTGGTGACTTTGTTTCTAATAAGTTAGGAGAAGATAAAATTCCAGTAAAATTTAAATTAGGAATATCTTGGAGATTAAGTCAAGTCTTCATTTTAGCTATAGCTTCAGATTATACTTTACATAGAAGCTTAAAGCATCATTTTGGAATAGAGGGCAATATTTTTAACCACTTAGTCTTAAGAGCAGGATATAGTTCTGACAATAAAGAAATTAGCGGAGGAGTGGGAATAAAGATATTAAAAAGTCAGATAGATTGGGGTTATGGTTTAAATAAAGATTTAGGAAATACCCAAAGAATTTCGCTCACCTTAAAATTTTAAATTTAAAGACCTAACCACAGAAATGATCAAGACTAAAATTTTACTTTTATCTTGGTCTTAATCTTCTGTGGTTTTATCTATGTTCTAACAAATTATAGGGTAGGATGGGCTTAGACTTTATAGATTCTTCTGAAATCTTAAAAGACCTTAAGACTAATTATCTAGGAAAAAATATTTATTATTTTAAAACCATTAATTCCACTAATGATAAAGCTAAAAGCTTAGCCGATCAAGGCGAAGGGGAAGGAACTTTAGTTATCGCTGAAGCTCAAAGCAGAGGAAAGGGTAGGCTTAATAGTAAATGGTTTTCCCCGCCAGGAGGCATTTGGGCTTCCTTGATCTTAAGACCTCCTTTAAAACTTAGTCAAGTATCACTTATTACTTTAATAATAGGCATAGCTATTGTGGAAGCCGTTAAAGAAATAGTTAAAATAGAGGCTACCTTAAAATGGCCTAATGATTGCTTAGTTAATGATAAGAAGTTTTCAGGAATCTTGTTAGAAGCTAAAGAAGCAGAAAATATTACCAGATATTTAATAGCCGGCTTTGGAATAAATGTAAATATTAGTCAGGGATCATTTCCTTTATCTCTCCAGGGGAAAGTTACTTCTTTAAAAGAAGAAAAGGGTGAAGAAATTTCTAAAGTAAGTTTAATTAAATTAATCTTAGAAAAGATAGAAGATCTTTACGAGATGTTTAAAAAAGGTGATCTTAAAGAGATAAAGAGAAGATGGAGGTTAAATAGTAAGACCATAGGAAGAAAAGTCTTAACAAGAGAAGGAGATAAATTAATTAAAGGAAGAGTTCTCGATATTAACGAGGAAGGAGCTTTAGTTTTGATTCAAAATAATGGCCAAATTATTACTCTTTATTCGGGAAGGTTAGAATATTTATAGAAAACATGGTGGCCTCTTTAAAGACAAGATACTTTTCTCCAGCAATTCTAATTATGAAAAACTGTCATGAAAAGATGTTATTTCTTTAAACGGATTTAAAGCATGAAAGTTTTACAGGAGATAAACTTGTGCTTTTTCTCGCAACCTAACAGGAGGTTAGGCGAGAAGGAGCTGACATTCCGTACACTAAGAGTCTCTTCTCGCAAAGGGGATGTCCTTATCCTGCACTAATTTTCTAAATCAATTACCTAAACAATACACAATCTTGCTCCTTAAACTCCTCTATCTTAACAAGTAAATCATCGACTGTACAATCTAAATAATTTGCAGCACAGTTGAGGCAGAAATACTTGTTAGGATTTTTGCTAAGCAACTTTTTATTTAATGCTATATGGTCTTTTTGCAGTTTATTGCCGCATAAATGACAGATAACTTCTTTCAATGGTTTTTACCCCTTTAGGTTATCTTTTATCTTTATATCCGGTATGATTTTACCCCTGAATTCCGTATCAATAATGCCAAGTTGTGTTTTAATTACACCCCTCATTCTGAGAGCCGGTTGCAAACAATAATGCTCAAATTCTTCAATATTCAGCTTGTTTGCATCTCTGATATTTGGTAATATCAGCTTCATAAAACCAGTACAAATCCTTTTTATAGCCTCTGTATCTCTTGTAGCAGCATGTTTCGGAACATCTAAAACCTCATCAATAACCGCCCTGTAAATCATCTCGCTTCTGAGTAAATGCAATATTTCTGTAAAATACTCAACATTCAAAGCCCATCCGTTTGCCTTGAGACTTTCCTTCATCTTTGGAATCTCCCAGCCTTTTATAAACCCATGAAAGCGGTCAATGAGTGCTGACTCATGGAAAACATCCGGCAGGTTGATAAACATATTTACATTGACATTCATCATAATTTCCTCAATATTGCCGAGTAAAACAAGCCCTGAATTGCCAATGCCTCTGTGATTGCCGATTCGATATTCACCTGTTGGGCTTTCCAAATATCCCTTCAATACACCCTGCATCTCATTCTTGTCTGGAAACGAAATGCTTTGTATCTCATCAAATGCAACATAATCATAATGAGAGGCAAGACCCTCAATTCTCTTCTGCTGGTCATAAAACATCTTTGCTCTTGAGATGCTGCCGCCGCTAACAAGCCACCCATACTTGCTTATTTGAGAAAACAGATACGACTTTCCCGTTTCCTTTGGTGCAAGCTCAATCAGGTTAACCCTTTTTTCTACAAAAGGTAAGAGCCTGCTAATCATTGCCATTTTCTGTTCCTCACCGGTATAGCCATCCGGATTATAATCAATAGCAGCAAGCAGCACATCTATCCATTCTGCTGTTGTAAACTGGTCACGAGCCTCCATGTAATAATCAAGCTCAATATTATATGGACAAAACGGGCTAAAATCAATCATCTTGATAATGTTTTTAGCCTTTGCCGAATCCGATTTTGTGTCACAAATAAGCTCTACAATGCCCCAAACCTCATTAGGTGACAAAAGATAATCCTTGTTGGCTTCAACAACATTCCACTCAACAATTGCTTCATCTTTTTTCTTAGGAGCACCAAAATCTGGTAACGAAAAATAAGCTGCCTTAGTTGCGATATCAATCTCAATCTTGACCTTTGCAAGAAACCGTACAGCTTGCATATTTCTTGTCATATTATACTTTATTTCTTCCCATTGTTCTTTTTGAGGGATAACTTTTTTTACATAAGCGGCTACCTCTTGCTTATCAATTTTCCCATTCTCATCAGCAAACTTCATCAAAAGCCAGTCTCTCATAAAAGATGGCAGGCTTAATGTTGAAAAAAACTTGCCTTGTTCCGGCGACTTATAAACCAGCATATCCGGAAAATATTTCTTTAATTTGTTAGTCATCATAATATCACCTGCTAAATATCAAATTTTTTGTTATCAGTACGACCTTTTACGATTTTATATTCAAGCTCACCAATATTACCCTTGCTTGATAACTTTGCTACATAATATTCTTGTTTGTCTGTCTCCGGCTCAAAATACCAATAGTCATCTTCTCTGTGGCAAACATATTTCTTTGCCTCAACCGTTGCAAATAATTCATTAAACTGCCTATCAACCTTGAACATAATCCTTGGCAGTTCACCGGCTTTGGGTTTGATTTCAGTTAAAAGTGGTGTGATAATTGCTTTTTGTTCCAACAAAGTCTTAGATAAAACTATTATTGGCACCAATACCTCTTCAAGGGTAGCACCACCATGTATTTCACTCTGCTCATTACCACTAATACTAAATCGGTCATAGTTTGCAAAAATATGATACGCATCCTTATCAATACAACCCGCATAGCGATCCTCATACTGTGTATCTGCTTGAATACAATACCTGCCAAATCTTTCAACCCTTGCCATATCGTCTGATTTGTGTATGGTACCCTTATGCAGTATTGCACCCCTGCTTGCACCATGGTCAGAGGTGATAATCACCCTGTCAAATGTATCTAACCTTTGAACAGCTGTCTTAACCGCATCTTCTATTAATCTCAACTCTTCTTCGATGCAATCGGGATATTTTCCATTATGCTTTAGGTTATCTAATGTTCTTGTAACATCATGCTTCCTGTCTACAACAAAGTCTTTATTGATTTCAGTAATGGTTGGAATCTCTGCGTATCCAATGTTTATTTCATAATATATGCCCCTATATTTATCATCTAACAGCGATTGTATTAAGCTTAAATACTCTACACCAAGTGCATCAACCCAGCATATAAACGCATTATTGCTATAAGCGTCGTCAACATGTTTGTTCCTCGGTCTCCTCGTCTTCCACCAAACACCTTTTTGTGCAGCAAGCTCTGAGACCTCTTTTACAAACTCAGGGGTAAATACATTTTGTAGTTTTTGCAACTTATATTGTTTGAAGTACTCGGTAATCTGCTCATCTTCAAGGGTATATTCAGCCATATAGGCATAAAGGCTTGGGTATGCATATTTCAAATATTCCTTAAGCCTGCTATTGATGTCTATTTTTCCTATAATACTGATTATCCATTCCCTTTCTCTCTTTGTGCAATTTGTGAGGTAATAAATCCTTTCGTTATCCTTAATGCCTTCTAACTCCGTCCAAAATTGCAACATCAATTCTTCTATCTGCAAAATTTCAATTAAATTTTTGCGTTCCAAATAAATATCTTTATCCTTAGCGTTGAGACTAAATATACCACAAACTATATCTTCCAATAGCTCTTTACAATTGTTGTTTTTGCTCATAACCGAATACCAATAACCGGTTTTTGCCTCAAATTTAAGCCATAGCCAAATCAGCCATTTTTCAAACTCTCCGCTATCCTTCCATTTTGATAAAAGCTGAGCTGCATCTACCTTGCCGATGCCTAACAGATTTTCGAGCAAAGCATTTATATCGTTTTTCGATTTCATTTTTATAAGCAAATCACGCCATTGCCAATCTTCTCCCATCGACTCATCAATATTATATGGTAAAAGGTTATGGAACTTAATAATATCAAAGGCATTAACAAGCACCTTCACATTATCTGCAAAAACATTTTTTTTATAATATTTGGCGTTATCAGTAAACAAAATGATGGGTTTTGCCGGATTGTCCTCCCAATATTCAAGATAACTCTTATACCCGGTAATATTGTGTCCGTTGATGGTTACATCAATATCCCTTGAAATTATCGTCAGGGAATAATCATCATCCCTCTCTTGAGCTTCTAAGAAAATAATATTATCATTTAATCGTCTGTCTTGTTTCAATAAATCCTGCAAGCAATCCTTCATTCGATACATTGGTATATAAACATGAATACCCTTTGAATAAACATCATTGGCGTACTTAATGCTCATAATTTGACTAAGCATTTCGCCACTTTTGGTATTATTTATCCTCAAATGCTCTGAAAGAGGAACAAGCAAGGTATTATCGATAATGGTCTCTAATTCAGCACATAATCTATTTATTTTGGGGGTTAGGTCATCACTATCACAAAACTTTGACAATCTTATTTGGGCATGACACTTTTGGACAAGAAGGTTTTTCACCTTAACCCACAAGCCAAGGCTTTCTATATTTATAAAACGAAGTATTCGCAAATCCTTCCGTTTCATGTCATCAGCTATAACGCGTTCAAATTGCTCAATTGTTGGAATATTCACCTTGCCCCTCTTTCTTGCTTAGCTTTTCATAATCTTAATGCCTACCAATGGTTCATTTTTAATCAGGTCTTTCAAATATTTCTTTGCCTGTTCTGGCGGCAATTTATCTATTTTGTTAAAGACTTCGTTGTAATAGGTAGTATTGTACCTTTCAGTCGCTGTTTCTTTAATAATTGCATCTATAGAATTCTTTTGTATAAACCACTCGTATACATTATTGCCAAGCCGCTTAAGCAACAGATTTTTTATCTCTTCAACATCAGATACCAATAAATCATATTCACCAGAAACATAGCTTTTGAACACCACATTGCACCCGTCTATGTCATTTAATAATCCGACGGTTTTATTAGTATTTAAAAATGCTATTGCTTCCTCGATTTTATCATCATTAGTTGTCGCTTTACCTGTATTGATAATGTCAAAAACCTGACTTGCCCCTTGAACCTCATCGGTAAACAAGCAGAGAATTGGGATTTTGTTGTTAATTGACCATTCTGCTGGAGATTTTGTATTTGAAACATTCTTCCATTTTTCCAGAAGCTCATTGTATTTTTTATTCTTCCGATACCCTGCTAATTTCTGTTGTAATGTTTGCGTGTAATCCTCTAATGATTTAAGTATAGCCTTTGATTCAGACTGTAAATACAGGTAATCTGCTTCTTCATCAGACAACTCTATCCCAACCAATTTCATTCCAGCCTTAAATACCTGCTGTTGCTTTGAATAAAAGCTATTGAACCCCTCTGACTTAGCCTCCAATTCATCAAGGAATGCCTTTTTATTTATTTCCTTGAAACTGCCCGTGTTGTAGATGTTGATTAAATTATCAAACAACTTACTAAGCTCCGAATAGGATCTCTTGAAAAATTCATAAGGCATCTTAATGGCACTAATTTTATTTCTGATACCATTAGCCGCATCATCAAGCCTTAATACTGGCTGGAGAAGTATTTTATTAGCCTTATCAACCAACCTATAATCCAAATAAACCTCTTCAATTTGATTATCAATATCCCCTTTTTCCCAAAGCCATGATGAATCAGCAGCAAGTTTATTTTTTATTTCACCAATATACTCTTTGCCTGCTCCAAGCCTGTCAGCAAGGGATACAAGCTGGGGCTCGTAATCCAAAATGTAATAATCCATTCCAGTTTTTAGATTATTGCCGCTAAACATACTTTTTAGATATTCCTTAATTCCAGCGTCTTTTTTGAATAATCTGATAATCTCTTCGGCTATTTTGGTTTCATCCTGACCTGGTTCTTTGTTAATAGAAATAAATTTGCAGTATAAATCAATAATTGGTATTGTCTCTGCGGCCAGTCCCAAATCATCATGCCTTTGAATATAATACTTAAGTGCCCAAAGCGGGAAATCGGTATTGGGCAACACTACCTTTATACTCTTCATAACATCCTGTATAGAGTTCTGCCTGTCCGATGAAAGCCTGAAAATCTCACCTGAATACTTACAGAACAGTTCATGCTCCTCAGTCATCTTTACAATATAAAGGTTATCAGCATTCTTTAACCCTTTGATGATGCCTACAATCATATCTGCCAAATTGTCGTGAGTAAGAGGCACATTATTGCCAATGCTGTCCTTCTTATAATAACCGCAATCTGCATATTCTTTGAGCAAAAATCCCATAACAAAGGCAGAACCGATACAGCCCAATAGACCAAACGGCTTTTCCTTTAATACATTCCAAATATTAATTATAGCAACACTGCTTCTTGCAGTAAAGCTTTCATCCATCAACTTCTTAACCACAATCTTCATTTTTGATAAGGTGTGTGCTGGGATAGCAGTAAGATATTTGGTATTATGCCAAATGCCATCCCTTTCCATTTTTTCCTTAAAAACTTGCAAATAATTAAAGTTTGCCGGTATTTTTATTTTATTCATGCCCATAACAGGAACGGTTTCTTTATACCCGGATGGCGAGAATATCTTATCATTTAATGTAATAGATTCAAGCCCATAGGGATAGATTTTGGTATTGATTTCATTAAGACGCGGACTAAACTGTACTATTCCTATCAACTGGATTGGTGGAATATTTTGAGAGTATAGAGTTATTTGCGTACTATTTATTTTTGTTTTCCATGTATCAATAACTGTCATGGCTTGACTAATATTTAATTTTGCCTGGTTTTGATCAATTTTCAAAAAATAAAGAGCTTTTGCCCTACACTCAATAAAGTTCTCATATTCACGCTCTGTTAAAGGCTGACTTGATATATCGGCAATTACTATCTCTTGCTGCTGCTCCGATAATGCGGTTTGAATTGCCGAATAGTTTTTTACCGAATCTTCTTCTGTTTTGGCAAACATAAAAACAAGCGGTACTGTGTTTGAATCTAAATTCTTCCTCCCTGTAAGTTTTATTTTTAAATCTCTCTGTGTTGCACAAACAACCTTAAAGCGTGAAGATGCATATCCAGTAAGTGCAAAATTGCCAGCTATAGCATAGGTTTCATCAGAAATGAGCTTTTCAAAAGACAACCTGTTTCTTAGATCATTTTTAATCTCCTTGTAACGCTCTTCATCAATGCTTTGCGATTGAGTAACATAAAGGGTGTCGGAACCCTCAGGCATACTACCAAGCACACCCTTTTGCACAAACTTATTCATAATATCAACAATGTTATCAGCAATAGGAGTGCCTGCAAAAGCAGCGGATATGTTTGAAAGTGTTGGTCTTAAAAGGTTTGTAATACCACGCCCTCTTTCCCTCTGAATGGCAGTTAAAAGCAAGGCAACCTTTAATACCCTCTCCTCATTCTCGTTTCCGCATTGTCTGACAAAGTTGTTGTAATGGATGAGCATATTCTTAGCTTTTTCATCAAGATCAACATTGTCAAACTCAAAGAAATAATCCCAAATATAGTCGCAGGTCAAATAAGCCCAATCATTAACATTATGCTTGGTAATAAACCAACGGAAATTATGCTTTGTTGCTTCATTTGTATTGGGGTCGCCACATAAAAACTGGAACATGGTGCGTTGATTTGAGCTTATTTTTGAGGATATATCCTGCAGTATAAATGCCGCATAAGGGTGCATAGGCAGCAACCCTTTTAGATCCTTATTTTTTATATCTTCAGAATACTTATTTATCGTATTTTTAACGGTTCTTTCTACCTTAAACCAAAGATTAGAGGTAATGTCGCCCCATTCTTCACGCAAATTCGGCTCAACTTCAATCGCATTTCGCATTAACATAAAGGCAGTTGTACCAGCCATTTCTATTTTATTCATTTTGAAGCGGGCTTCCAATTTTTTTCGTGTATCTGTATCATAAATAAACTGCTCGTGGGCTTTATGGGTTATCAAGAGAAAATAAAAAGGAATTTTGACAGAGGCATGGGCAAGTTCCTGTAAACCACTCGTTGATTGTTGATTATTTAAAAAATATTCAGTAAATTCATCCCAAATAAATACAATAGAATATAGTTTATTGGTCTTAATAATATCCTCAAGCCACATAACAACATCAGCAGCAGTTTTGGCAAAATTAAAGCCGGAAAGGTCAGCGACCTCCATAATTCGCTCTAATAACTCCAAGCAATTGTCTGCGCCCAAATCCTCAAGGTCGGAAATAACGCTTTCAACATCTGCATGGTCGATAAACTTTTCCTTATATTTGTTAAAAGCCCCTCTGAAATTAAAGGCATTGTCTGGGTCTTTGATGATGTCAAGTATATTGTCATAAAGGGTTTTGCCACCAAAATATGTATAGCCCTTTCCCTTTAATGCCGCCTTTACCGATTCCTGTACCGCAGTGAAAAGCTTGTTATCGCCTACTATGCCTGATGAGGATTCACGATTAATAACAAGAATATCACCTTTACTTTTTACACCCTCAAAACGCTTTCTAATGCTTTCAGAAATATTATATTTATCAAAGTAACTACGAACATTTTCCTCGCTTTCTTCGATAATATGCTTTAAGGTAAAAGACGCAAAGGATTTACCTGTTCCATAAGCGCCATAAATCCAAAGTGGCTTTTTATTCTCATTAGTCGCCCCCTCAAGAGAACCCACTAAATCACCCAGAATTTTTTTAAAGGTGTCATGCGGATAAAAGCCTTTCCAATACTCCGGATTTTTCTGGTCGGCATATATGTTAAAAACCGGCACAAAATCCTTATTAACCCTTAAATAATCTCCATACGGTCTTGGCATAATAAGTACCTCCTTTTGTAAAATTAAGCTTAAAACAGTTTTAGCACATCCAACGATGTCTTCTCTTTTTTAAGGTCAATATTGTCTAAGTCCTTATTAAAGGAGACACTTATAAAATCCTTGTGATCAGTAGCAAGGCTTTGTAGCTTCTCCTTCATGGTTTTTCTATCAATACCAAAAATCTGCGTCGGGCTAATTCCAGCCCTTTCGATAGTCTCATCGCAAAGATAAGAAAGGGTAAAGCTGTAATAACCGTCACTCTTTTCAGCAAATTTATAAAGCGAATACAAAATAACAAGTGGGTCTGGATTTGCCCACGGTGTACGAGTGATGGATACTACCGAGTTGCCTTTGATCTCACATATACCAACTCCAAGTTCCGTGCCGATGGGTGAGTAACGGAAGGTTGTTTTTAATGAATTTATTGCATTATCCTTTGTTGATGAAGAATAATCATCTCCAAGTATAATGAAAATTTCTTCCATTGAATAAGTTATCCCTAATTCGGTGTTTTGTATATACCATTTAATGATATTTGAATTATAAGCAAGGTTATTTAAAATTATAGCCCAGGTTCTTATATCATTTGCACCCCATTTACATATCTCAACTCCTAAAGGGGTAAGTGTATTGTTTTCAGTTATTTCTGATTCTCTTAACCAAATTTTCAACGCAATATATTTAGGGCCACCTAATGTATCGGTGTTCCATAAATCATCACCAAGTTTAATAAAATGCTCTAACCAGTCTTTTTGAAATCCAAACCTTTTGTAGTTACCTAATCCTTTTGTTTTCATGTTTTTGCCTCCAGTAAGAAATAATGTTGACCTTGCAACTAAACACCCTTTAGGTCTATCAAGACACCTTTCACATTTACTGCAATTATTTTTAATCTCAATAGTGCCATCATTCATTTGCAGTGCCCCTGTTGGACACTCAACCATACAAACCTTACAGTTAAGGCAATATGCCGCTTTATGAAAGATATTTTTGAATAAATACATAAACCTTATTTGTTCTTTTGTTGGCAAAGAACTGTTGATTTTTACTTTTAGTTTATTTTCTAATTGCTCAACGGTGAAATCGTAAATATTGTTTTTGTATTCAATTTTATAATCATTATCACCTTCATGTATTAAATTACCGATAGCTTTTATCCATTCTTTCCAATTTGTGCTAATATTGTTGACATATAAGGTTATGCCATTTTCATCCGTTTGTTCCATTACCTTATTACCATTAACATTCAAATCTCGTCCATCCATGCGTGTTTTCCAGCCCCCATTGTTTAGATATTTTTCTCGCTCGGGTTTGCTTGGAATCTTATTTGTAATATTTTTATCAATAATCGACAACAAATGGTTAGTATCATCTTCGTAAACAGCATTGGTTATAAATTCATTCCAACCCGGAGAAGCCATAGGGCAGATAGCGCATCCAACACGGCCGACGCCATATCTGTAAGCGTTGTTAAAAAAAAGGCTGTTATCAAACATGTATGTAAACAATTCTGCAGTGTTCCATTCAAATATAGGGTGGCAATTAGTTTGGGTTGAATGCTTTTGCCCCTCTGATATTATCGCGTAAGTTGCCCTTGCACTGCTTTCCTCCGCACGAACACCGTCAAAAACCAATGCTCTAAGTCTGTCTTTGCCTGTGATTTCTCGCAACTTCAAAAGGGAAGGAGCAGACTTATGGACACCACAACACCATCTCTGTGTTCTACTCGGTGGACCAAAAAGTTTCCAAGATTCCTTTGCGTCCAAATGAGATTTTGCTGTCCAAAACTCAAGGTCTGACCACCGCTCTTTTGCTCGCTCAACTGCCTTGTAGGTATCGGATATTTCCATTGTCGTATCGCCGAAAACCACCTTAAATTCATTGTGTGGTAATGCCCTTTGCACCAAATCAAGCAACACAAGGGAGTCTTTGCCTCCGCTAAAAGCCACATACACAACATCAATATTTTTGCTTTTGTATTCATTGAAGGTCTTGTAAATAATTCCGACCGAATGCTGCACAAGCCCTGTCATTAGTGCTTTATTTTTCTCCACCATAGCTTCAACATTAACCGCCTTAAGCTCTAATTTGTCTTCATATATTTTAAGGGTTGGGATAGTATAAAGTCCACCGCCCTGTGCTTCGGCAACAAGCCTGCCTTCATAGATATATCTTCTTGTTTCAGCCCACAAAAGTGGTTTTTCCGATTTGGGATATGTCCAGTACTCATTAAATCCTAACAGGTCAAGTTCCTCATAGAAAACAGGACGCAGCTCCTTTGTAACGCCTGACATCTTTGTCACTAATACATAGCCGCCTGTTTCTATATCCCATTCATAGTTATACATATTTATCTTCCTCGGTCTTCCGACTGCTTAATCGAATACCGCCGTATTCTTCAACCACAATATATCCATTATCAAAAAGTGATTGGGGAATATTGTTTGCTATTAGTTCTTGTTCTAAAAGAAATCTCCTTATCTCGTCCAGGCTCTTAAATGAAGTGTATTTTGCTTCATGCGTTAGAGCATAGCATAGGAACTCATCATAATTGTTAATATTTAAGCTGCTGTCAACTATAATCTCATTCAAATATCGATAACCTGTTGCGGTATTGATAATTTTTAACCGTTTGCAAAAATACTTGACAATAGAAACGAGCAGAAACGGAGTCCACTTTATACCAACATTAGGATAAAACAAAAAATCAAGAGGTTTTTTAACCGACAAATAACCGATATTCCCAATAAGAGCAAGTGTTGTTTCTTCAATGTGTTCGATTGCATCTTCAGATAAATTCAGCCTATCTTTTCTGAATAGCAAATCGCTGTCAACCCGTATAAATTCATCGCTTATATCATCAAGCAACATATTGATACTAAAATTTCCCTTTCTAATACTTTCAACATAGTCTTTAATATCTGAGATATAAACCTTGTCAAGGTTAGAAAGGTACTCCCGTATCACTGTATCAAAGGTTGTTGCTGTCGAGCCTTTTTTCGCAATATATGGACGGCTAAATTCGTAATCATCCGAAAACCAAAAACTCAAGACGCTATAAAGTGCAATATGCCCCTCAATATTGTTATTTATCAAAAACTTGTTTTTCTGCAAATACATGTCGTCATATATCTTGCGAACCGAAACCGAGCCTTGACTGATATAAGCATCTAAAAGCTTTTTAAGTCGTTCTTTAATTGCATTATCAACAACAAGTTGTTCAGAATGTAAATATTTCCCACCGTTCCATAACAATATGCAGGGATTGCTTGCAACCGCTGATTGCAAAACACATTCGGCAAGTCCTAAAAATTCTTCCCTTATCTCGTCCTTGGTTACAAGCCGTCCTTGCTCCTTAATAAACGCCTCCATTGCAATTGAAAGCGTTATGCCTTGCTCGCTGTTTATGTCCTTTATTAAGGTATCCTTTGTAAAGAAAAACTCATTTTCATACTTGTATCTCAGTACCCCCTGCAAATAAAAGCGGTTATTTATGCTGGTTTTATCAATCAACTCAGTCTTAAACCTCTCAAACAACTCACTAAACATAATGACATTTCTATCACTATCTATTATAAATTGATGAATTTTATTAAGCAATTCCTCATCAAGCCTGATTTGGTCAGATAGTATGTATTTACCCCTACCACAAAGCACTGTCAACTCAGCTATTCTTGCACAAATAGCTCTATCGTTTTCCGGAAGTTCAACATTGCCAAACAAGTCTTTAGCATAATTCCTGAACCGCATCATCTCAAAATCATCAAACAACTTGATGCCATTGGGATAATATCTTTTTAAGACCGCCATATATTTATCGGCGAAATTTAATTTCTTTTTGGAGAAAAAACTACCTATTGAATTATATTTAACTAAAATTAGTTTATAAACCAGATTACTATCGACCTTTATTTTAGACTCTGCCATAAAACTTGAAACATATAATTCCAAATCTGAAGCCTTAAATGTGTCTGGTAATGTGCCTATGTATTCAATTAACTGTATATACCACGAACTATCTCCAATAATAAAACCATTCAGCTCATTGCTACACAATACAGCCTTATTGTTACATTGTTTAAGGAAATATATAAAAATCCCGGATAATTCACCAAGATGACTTTGTATATCATCAACCGATAACAGAATATTGCTTTGTGTAAAGGTCTGCAAAATATAGTAAGGCTTTATTCTCGATAAAAAGCTGTTGAATTTATCAAGCACCTTTTGCTCAATCTGTCGCACCCTTTCACGGGTAAATCCATATTCTTGACCAGCCGATTCAAGGCTTGCTCCTGTTGCTCTCATTTTTATAATATCTTTATCACGCTCAGTCTTGAATATATGCTTAAATTTATTTTGAATAGCTATGCTTAACGCATAAGCCCGATCACTTTTTGCCTTAGATTTCTCAGCATCATAGCTATCATATATGCTGTTATATACAGCTATCCAGATGTCTTCTCTTGCCACTGCTGGCAATTCTTTAATTACATCCGGGATAAAAGAGACATTGCGATCAAGAACATTTTCTACTGAATTAAGAACGCTATTTAGAATTTCATGAAATCTGATTTTATCATGCCATATCTCATAAATATACCCTATAGATAAAGCCAGAATATTCTCCAAAAAGTCTTCTTGATAGATACAATAGTGGTGCAGTCTATCCCACTCATCTGATGGAATATCTAAATCTGCAAAGCTTAAACATTCAAAGAACTCCCAAACATAATCTCGTTCCTTTTCAGATATATCAAGAAAATCAAGAAAGGTTTTTTGGAGTATATTAAATGACATTGAAATGTTATTCTCCATATATGAAATCTGTTAATTAAGTTGACAACCCTGTAGGGACATTCCCTCGTGGGTGTCCGTTGTTTCGTTGCCTTCAATTCAGGGACAGGAACAAGCCCTGTCCCTACACATCAAACTATCCGACACTTGAGAGTTGACGGGACACTATTATGTCAAGTTATTTATCAGATTGCATATATGCAGGTGTTCGAGAGTGTTGCATAAGCTATATCCCTATGAAAACAAGGAGTTACAACAAAAATAGCCATAAAAGCACACTCCACTACCAACTTGACAAATGTTGTAAGTTGTTGACATGCTTGACATGATGCATGAGGCAATTTCCACCAATTTGCTAAAAATTGCCAAAATCGTCGGGATTCATCTCCCAAGGGGGCTTGAAAATATTGAAGTTAGATCAATCAGTCCCATAACTTCAAAGGGTATAAAGGCTTAAGATGGCAGCTTTTTGTGTCAAGAAAAGCCGTAACCCATTGCAAATATTGAATTGACCATGCAACGCTCTTGGTGTTCTCATCCTGACTCCTGAATTCTTGCCACCTAAGTAGTGCTGCGTCATCATTTTTACTGACATTCCGTACCCTAAAAGGGACAGTTTTAGCCTATTTTCAAATTTTGTAGTTAATGAAAGCAATGGAAGGGTTTTTGCTCTTTCCATATGATGATTTATTTCTCAGTAAAGGAAAAGAAATTGGCATTATTTTCTCAACGCAAACAATTACCTCATGATACAATCGGTAAAGGGGACTTCGACCAGACAGTGTATCCAGTATCATCCCCAACGCAATATCTCCGGGCTCTATTTCCATCTCGGTTGAAACAAGCCTGTTAATTATCTCCATAACACCTATTTTTTCTGCATATTTTCTTACAATCGGTAAATGATCTACCTTGTATACCGCTATTTCCTCTCCCATTATACATCCCCCCCTTTTTTTTATTATGGGCAATAGGTAGAATACGGCTTTTTCATCTTATCAACCCCTTATTGGCAAAGCTGTAATAGTCTTCTTTATTCCTGCCAATGATGATATGGTCCAATACCTTTATGCCTACAAGTTTGCAGGCATCTATGATGGTATTTGTTATCTTCGTATCCTCGGCTGACGGCTCTGTTTCGCCTGAGGGGTGGTTATGAACCAAAATAATAGAGGATGCAGAGCAGCAGGTTGCCTCCTTTATAATCTCCCTTGGGTCAACGATGCTGGCATCAATACTGCCTTTGCTTATCTCGATATTATCAATAGGCTTATTCTTGACATCTAAAAGTATAATATGAAAGCACTCCTTCTTGGCATCCCTCAGATAAGGACCATAATACTCGGCTACATAGCCAATAGCCTCATCCGGACTTTTAATTCCCTTCTGTTTCCGGGCACTTTCCATAGATAGCCGCTTGCCAATCTCTAATGCCGCCTTTATCTGGGAAGCCTTTGCCTCACCTATCCCTTCAATCTTGCAGAGTTCAGAGACAGGTGCAGAATCTATCCCCCTCAATGTCCCAAATTTATTCAACAACCTCTTTGCCAGTTCCTCGGCACTTATCCCTTCCCGACCAACCCGCAGAATTATGGCAAAAAGCTTGGACAAGGAGAGTTTGTCCGCCCCACATTTAACCAGCATCTCCCTTGGTCTTTCCTCTTTTACCCATTTACGGATAGGCAGATTATCCCGCAGTTGTGCTGTCCGCTTTCTAACCTCAGCCCTCACCCTCCGGCAATCCTCTTCGGTTTTAAGTTGCAATTGCTCTATTACCTCTTTGACTTTCTCAGCTTCTAATGTTATTTTGGACTTGAAGAACACCGTCCCTTTGGTGCTTATCATCGGATAAATAGAGTTTTCTGCAAGAAAATCAAGTATATCATTCATGCGGCGAGTAATCTCCTTTTGGTTAAATTATCATTCTTCTAATTCAGCATCTAATTGAGATTTGAAGCCAGAAAAATCACCTTTTCTCAATACGCTAAAGAAATTATCAAAATCCATAGGGGTTAAAAAGGTAAGATAGTAAGTTTGCTCTGTTTGTAACTTGTTTAATCTATTAAGGTGTTCTATTGCATATTTGTATTTGGCTTTTATCTCTTTAGCCATATCTCCATCTTCTCTAATTTTGTGAATTAATTCATCATCTTTTATCTCAACAATAATCATTCTTGTCCCAATTTTCAAAAAGAAGTCGGGATTGAATTTGCTATGTTTCGTATGGGTTCCCTTTTCCCAGGAATAATCTATACTATAAAACCCCGTATCCCTTGATTTTATCCAGGCATCAATTAATCTTGCATTTGATTCAGATGTTAGTTTCTCTATAAATTTTCTTTCTGGAGCAGAATGAGCAAACGCCACATTTAAGGGGGTATTAAATAAAAATTTATTCCTAATTTCCCTAATTGCCCTTCTCGGTAACTCTTCATCCTCTTTTAACTCATTCAATATCATAACATCCTCATTTTCTGATAACCCCAATGAATCATCATCATAAAATACTGTAGAATCCTTTCTCTTAAATGCTCCTATTCCCAGCGATGTCTTTTGCATCTGCGATGTATTTAGTATTTCCAACTCTTTGACTTCTGGTTCAAAGCGGATTGTTTTAGACCGCTTTCTTTTTATTACACCAAATGTCTGTAATGTCTTTATATAATTTTCTTCAGTTACAGTATCTTCACTCCATCCTCTCTTATCCAAGGAATTTTTAATAATCTCTTTGATTTTCTGTTGGGAAAATTCATTGGCATAATGACTCCCTTCTTCTATATCAAACACCTTTAATCTATTCCAGATTTCTTGAACAACTATATCTATGGGATACATTTTGTAGGTAATAAAGGTAGCCTTTGGGTCTCTTGCACCTGTTATAGCCCTTTCATAGACAGTCTCTTTTTCAACAGCCTTAATCTGGGTTGAATAGGTAATATATCCTTTTTCTAACAATTTATAAGGTTCGATTTGCGGAGCCTCAAATTCTTGCTCCATCTTTTCGTATCTAATCTGATGGATTTCAAAGTTATAATCTTTTTCTTTGGTTACCGGATATGTATGTAATCTTTTCTCAATCTCCATAACCTCTTCTACGAGGTGTTTTATATTCCTTGCCCAGTTATCATGATTAAATACAGTAACTACTGGTTGTTCTCCTTTGTATTCCGCAGGGATTCTTAAGCCTCTGCCCAATACTTGAGCAATCAATAACTTTGAGTTAAATGCCCGCTCTTCATGTGGGACAATTTGAAAAACATTCTTTACATCCCAGCCTTCTGTAAGCATACTAACAGAGGTTATCCATTCGGTAGGGTCATCTTTGTCATCCACTCTATCAAGCAGGAAGATATTCTCTTTATGTTCAGGAGAAGAAGTTACAATCAAAACCTTTTTCTCTGCCTCCTCTTTTGATAATCTTTCCTTTTCAGCGATGAAATCAATCCATCCAGCGGTTAATTTTTTGCATACAGAAATATCTTTGGTTACTATAATCGTAATGGGTTTAATCTGTCTATACCGCATTTTATTCTCAAGGTGATTATCGTAAATCTTCTGGAACTTCTCATTTTCACCACTAGGACTATCCTCGGCAACATATCTTATGGTTTTGATTGTCCTTTCCTCTATGGCTTCTCTTAATGAATACCTATAGACAACATCTGTAAAGTAGTCATTCTCAATATATGCAGTTCCTGTATCACCAATAATGTAACAAAAGTTATATCTTGGGTCTTGTAAAAATTCCTTCCATTTTTTTATTGCCTGGTCCCTACCGGGTGGGTTGTAAGCGTGATGAACCTCATCGCATAAAACTAAAGTCTTCTCTCCTTTTCCTATCAGGCTATCTTCAACTGATGATTTCACATGCTCATAGACGGCATGAATATTCTCAATACAAATATCCCCTTCTCTAATTGTTTGAGTGGCATTGATAATTTCAGGGTTTCTTATCTTTACATTTTGGGGAATGAGTCTTAAAAGGTCAGCATCTCCTGACAAAGCCATAAACTTTTCTGTAAGTCCTTTTTCTATGGTAGTGGAAGGGACAAGCACCAAAACTCTATCCACCATACCTTCAGCAAGCATAATCCGGGCAAGACCATATAAAACATAGCTTTTACCTGTGCCTGTGGCTAAGTCTATGGTACAAGAAAACTTATCAGGGAGTTGCAGGTGCCTTTCAAAATCAGCAAATGCAGGATAAATCTCTCTTAAAGCAGGATTGGTATTATAATTCTCCTCGGCTAACTGCCTTAAATTCCTATATCTTCCACCCAATAGATACCTCAAGACCGTTCTTATTGTCTCTTTCTGAAATTCCCTTGTGCCACACAGAGCATCTAAGAATGCCTCATATCTTGAAATATCAAATATTGTTGGGTCTATGTTTTCAGAGACCTTTAGGATAAGGTCACTTGCTTTTATGGTAAATATTTCAGGCATGGTTACTCCTCTTTGGGAATCATCTTCAATCGGATAGTTTCCTTTTTTATCTCTTCTTCCAGCTCCTTTTTGGTTGGCAGATATAATTTATATTTAGATACAAGTACCTTATTGCTCAATCCACCAAGGGCATATTCTATGAAGACCTTACTGCGATTTGTCTCTGTACAAAGGATAATTCCAACTGGTGGATTTTCATCATTAAGCATCTCATTATCCTTTATATAATTCAAATAAAAATTCATTTGTCCAACATCTCTATGGTCAAGTTTCCCTACCTTTAAATCAATCACCACCAAGCAACGAAGTATCCGATGGTAAAAGATAAGGTCAATATAGTAATGCTCATTATCAATAGTGATTCTTTTCTGCCGGGCAACAAATGTAAATCCTTTCCCTAACTCAAGTATAAATTCCTGTAAATGGTCAATTAACGCTTGCTCAAGTTGTGATTCTGAATACTGATGTTTTTCTGGTAATCCAAGAAATTCCAGAACATAAGGGTCTTTTATAGCATCTTCAGGTTTCTCAATAATCTGCCCTTTTTGGGCAAGTTCAAGCACCCCTTTTTTATCTTTACTTAAGGCTACTCTTTCAAAAAGAAGTGAATTTGTCTGACGGTCAAGTTCTCTGCTTGACCAATTATTTTTTACTGTCTCTATTTCATAAAACTTTCTTGCTAATTCATCTTTGACCCTCATAAGTATTCTGAAATGCGTCCAACTTAATTGGCTACGCACTGCGTAGCTTTTTTCATCTGCAGATTCTAAATGTAGTGCATACAGTTTTGGATATGCAAGGTAGAATTGCCGAATATTCTTAAGATTAGCCATGGTGAATCCTCTGCCAAATTTTTTAGTTAAATCTTTGGATAATCTGCTGATGAGATATTCTCCATATTCTGCTCTTTCTCTCCCTTTCTGCTCTTCTTCTACTATTAGCTTTCCAATCTCCCAGTATGTCTGAGTGATAACCGTATTTATTTGTCTAACAGTTTTTCTTCTTGCAGTTTCAAGAAGGTTAGAAACCCGCTGAAAAAGGTCTTGATAATTTTGAGATTTAGTTATTTGAGACATTTTATTTTCCTTAATTATTTACCTCTTAAAATCTTCCCGGGTTTTTATTTCCTTCCTCTCATTCCCATAAACATCCATATAAATTATCATCATCTTGTCTGTTAATTTTTCGGTGGGACAGTGGATTTCATAGCCATTTTTCTCTAAATCTTGAGCAAACCACTTGTCATCCAAAGAAAAGTATTCACTGTTGAAAGCGTAATCAATCATCACCATTGACAAAGCCTTAAATCCAAGTTCTTCTTCAGGGATTGGTTTTTTGGAGATTATATTGCTTCTAAAGTTTTTTATTTTTATAACTGCCTCCTCACCACTCTGACCTACTTCTAACTGTCCTTTCTTATCCTCAATATAATATTCACATTCCACATCTGGTGGATAGATAAAATCAAAGCCGATCTGCTCCATTACCTTATTTACTTCAGAAATATCTGCGGAGAGGGGTTGCTCAAGGAGCTTAAAGTTCTTTTTGTGAAGTTCGTCAATTATAGAGTAAGGAATTCTCAAGACATAATATTTTACCCTATCTTTCTCTATGTAATCCTCTAAAAACAGAACACTTGCCGCAGGTGCAATAACAAAGAATCGCTTACCTATCCGCTTTCCTAAGATAGAGTGGAGGTTGTCAATAAATCCCCTATCTATTACATACTCATCTTCGTTACCATTCTTCTTCCACTTAAAAACCAGGACATGGTCTTGTCCAAAATAGCCATCTAATTTAATCCCGGCTAATGTATGTGGCTCATCTTTACACTGGAAGAGTTGCAAGGCAAATTCTCGGTACTCCTTGAATGGCAACTGTTTAAGCATTTTTATATCGTAAAGCCCGGCATTATAAACAGCAAAAGGCTTTGGTCTCAAAGGATTTCCTTTGTTACCAAGCTGTTCTTTAAAGTTAAGCATTCTTTTTATTATTGTATAAATGGCAAATTTAGAGGAATCAGTCATTATCCATCTTCTATTGAGTTTTTCTGCTACTGCTCCTGTTGTTCCAGAGCCAGCAAAGCAGTCAAGGACAAGGTCGCCTGGGTTGGAAGATGCTTTGATAATGCGTTCAAGGAGGGCTTCGGGTTTTTGGGTAGGGTAGTTTAGAAGTTCGCTTCTGTATCGCTCGGTTGCCCAAATATCAATCCACCAATCCTCAATTTTCTTGCCCCTTTTCTCAAGTTCACGAACATATTCGTCGTTTTCTGTATCTGTGTCTCCAAAAATTTGTCCTACATTGTGGAGTCCACTTTTATGAGAAATGTATTGCGGATTGAAAATTGAAGATGAACTTTTCGCATAAAAATAGATATATTCATGCTTTCGAGGGAAATAGTTTTCTGATTGGCTTGGTCCTGTATAACACCAAACAATTTCATTTCGGAAATTTACTTCTTGAAACACTTCGTCCAAAATTATCTTACAGTATTGTCCCTTACGATAATCCATATGCACATAAATACTCCCATCATTACTTAAAAGTTCTTTCATTAGAATCAATCTCTGTCTTAGCCATTCTAAAAATTTTGCCCCTATAATCTTATCTTGATATGCTTTTTCACCTCTACTTCCAGAAAATTCCTGCCGTGTAGCAAACGGAGGGTCTATATAAATCAACTTAACCCCCTTTGACCCATCAGGATTTTTCAATTTTCCTTCTTCTTTCCATTTAAGCAGTTTTTTCAAAACCTGAAGATTATCTCCAAAGATTAGCATATTATGCCATTCGTCATCTCCTACATTCCCAAAAACCTTTACCTTTTGAAGAGGCACAGCCATAGTCTCAGCTACAACATCTACCTCTCTTGTTTTGCCGGCATAGATTAACTCAGTCTCTTGTTTTCCCTCAAAGAGTAGCCACTTATAATCTTCAGGCAAAGGTTTCCCTTCTTTCAGCAACTCACAGATTGCATTTATTTGCACATCATTCAATCTTCTCATCTTCACACACCTCCCCCGTCCTCGCCCATCTCCATCCTTCTGGCAATGGTCTGAATTCAGTTATTTTATAATTTTCACTCATAACACTCAACTCCTTAGCTTTTTAGCCTTTTAAATCGTTGTTCCTGTTCAATGAGCATTCGTTCTCTCTGCAATTCGTTCTTCAGTTCTTGTTCGCCCAGCTTAATTCGTTACGCAGTGCGTCACAAATTGGGGATTGCTTTTAGACATTTAATTCCTCCTCTGAAAAGAGTATTTGAATAAGTTCTTTTGCCTCCTTTATATCCTCTTCTATATCTTTACAAGTAAGTTCTGAAGGAAAAAGTGGAGGGTATCGGTCAATAAAATAATATCCTGAAACACGCTCACATAATTGACGAAACGACTCAAAGGCTGAATTGTACTCAACCGCATCACTAATCAGGTCATGAAGTGCATGAATCTTTTTTAATTTCCAACCATGCTGAAGTAAAAATGCCTTCAGGTACTTTTCCAATGCCTGTTGTAAGAAATATCCTCCTGCCTCAGCATCATCATCCTTCAAATTTCTTTTTATGCGTTCCCAATCCTTTCGTGCTACCCTTTTCCAATCTTCAACGATAAAAGATTCTTCTGACTTTTTCATAACTCAACCCCCTTTTCTAATATTTCTTGTACAAATTGGTCGTTTATTTTTAATCTCCTTTTTACCTCTTGCGACCGCAAAACAATTGGGGATAAAGCAAGCCCTTTGTAAAGGTCTCGAACAATTCCAAGAACAGTAGCCATTCTCTCAAAAAACCGCTCCTTAGTAGGTGCAATAATAAAAAGGTCAACATCACTGTCTTGCGTTGCCTCACCTGTGGCATAAGAGCCAAAGAGGATAACCCTTTCGGCATGGTATTCTTTTTTTAGCCGATTGCTTATACTTTGTAGTCGCTCGTATATTTCTTGGTCCATAACTCCCCCCTAAACGCCTTTCTTAAAATTACCTGTGGTAAGGCGTTAATTGTTTCAAGTTGCTTTTCAATTGTAGTGCGAAGTTTGTCAATCTGCAACATTTTTTGTTTGTGGCTAACAACACTTGAAATAAAATCCTTTAAATTTTAAAAGCGTTATGATATAATTTATTTGTTGCTTTTGTCTGGAGTGCCCTCCTTTCTTAATGAAGATTTAGAAGGTTATCATACCCTTTCGTCAAGTAAACATCTTTTCAACCTTACGGTTGTTAATGCCCATCAATCAAAGGAGGTTTTATGATTTTAAAGAAGTACTTAATTTTTACTCTCTTCATTAGCTTAATCTTTTTGCCTACTTATGTGATAAGCGGTGGTTATGAATCACCAGGCTTAGGAGCAGAAGCTACTTCTATGGGTGGAGCTTTTACAGGAGTAGCCGATAATTGAACCGCTATTTACTGGAACCCAGCCGGACTGCCTCAATGCTCAGGAAAGAAAGTAGGGGTAGATCTTCATTTGTTAAATATCAGTAATCAGGATCCAGATTCAGTAGCTAATCCTATAAGCATAGACAAAGATAGAGGCGATGTCTTTTTTGCTATTCCTGATCTATCTGAACCACCTAAGTTTGATGAGACCAAGACCAAATCTTTATCACCACTTCCCAGCGTAGGAGGATATACTCAATTAAGAGGCTTGACCCTTGGTTTTGGTTTTTATTTACCAGTAGGGACAGAGATTAAATGGGACGACACCATAAACGATGCATTAGCAGAAATAAAAGCAAAGTATAACACTTTAATTGGACTTTCGGTTACTAATTTATGTCTGGCTAAGCAGATAAATGAAAAGTTATCTTTAGGCTTAGGGATAAACTACTTAAGCTTTACCAATGAAAAAGAAGCCACCAAGAACTATACCTCAAATTATAACTATAGTCTTAAAGCAAATAGCTCTGGAGATGGATTAGAAGGCATTTTAGGAGTACTTTGTAAGGTAGGTGAGAAATTAAAGGTAGGGCTGGTTTATAGAAGTGGCAGTAAGATCGAGATAGATGGAGATGCTAAGGTTGATCATTCAATCCCAATAGCAGGAGCACGGGTAAATGGAGAAAGTAAATTTAAAGGTAATTTTTATCATCCAGCCACTTATGGTTTAGGCCTCTCTTATCAATACTTACCAAGACTTCTTTTAGCTTGTGACATAGCCAGAACTGATTGGTCAACCACTAAGAAAGACATTACCTATGCCAACCCAAAAGGTTTTCTTACAAATGAACCAGCAAAGAGTCTTGACTGGAAAGCAACTAATAGATACCGTTTTGGAGCTAGATATCAGAAAGATAAAAATTTATCTTTATCTGGCGGTTTTTATATTGATGAAGCTCCATCTCCTGATAAGGCTCAAGGAATTACCGGAATAGTTGATCCTTCTCTTAAAGTAATAAGCATAGGAACAAGTTATAAAAAAGGTAGTTTAAACTATGATGCTCTGTTAGGGTATGGTTATGCAAGTAGAAAAGCAGCCGGGTTAAAATATGAAAAGACTGCTTTCTCGACAATGATAACTGTTAGTTATTTATTTTAACTCTTCGAGACGATCAACAAAATAGCACCTTATAGATAACCGTTAGTTATCTAATTTTAGTTCTTCGAGACGATCAACAAAATAGCACCTTATAGATAACCGTTAGTTATCTAATTTTAGTTCTTCGAGACGATCAATAAAATAGCACCTTTCTTTAACTAAGAGACTAAGTTAAGGCAAAGGTGCTATTTAAGCTTAAATTCTAAGCAAACTCAAAAGCTATTTTTGACAAGAGCAAATTAACTTAACTCCCAACAAGATCGCCCTGGCTAACGTTCGGAACTATCTTCCATCGAGACATTTAAAATTTCTTTTAAATATTGCCCGGTATACGAGTTACTATTTTTACATACTTCTTCAGGTGACCCCTCAGCTACAATTTCACCCCCTTTTTCTCCGCCTTCCGGGCCTAAATCAATAATATAGTCGGCTGTCTTAATGACATCTAAATTGTGTTCTATCACTACAATCGTATTACCTTTATCTCTTAATCTCAAGAGGACATTGAGGAGATTTTGAATATCAGCAAAATGAAGACCTGTTGTAGGCTCATCTAACAGATATAGAGTTTTACCGGTAGAACTCCTTGAAAGTTCGGTAGAGAGCTTCACTCTTTGGGCTTCTCCTCCTGATAAAGTAGTCGCTGATTGACCAAGTCTGATATAATTTAATCCTACCTCTTTTAAAGAAGCAAGTTTTCTTTTAATTTGAGAAATATTCTTAAAAAATTCTAAAGCTTCTTGAACAGACATATTTAAGATATCAGAGATATTCTTTCCTTTATAAAAAACTTCCAAAGTTTCGTTATTATACCTCTTTCCTTTGCATACATCGCAAGGAACATAGACATCTGGTAAAAAATTCATCTCAATCTTGATAATTCCATCTCCTTGACAAGCTTCGCATCGACCACCTCTAACATTAAAACTAAATCTTCCGGGATTATATCCTCTTACCTTGGATTCAGGAAGATTAGAAAAGAATTCTCGAATGTAAGTAAAGACTCCTGTATAAGTAGCTGGGTTAGAACGAGGAGTCCTTCCAATAGGAGCTTGACTAATATCTATAACCTTGTCAATCTGCGAAAGTCCTTTAATCTGATCATACTTTCCGGGCTTGACTAAAGTTTTGTAAAAATTCCTCTGCAAGATAGGAAACAAGGTCTCTTCAATTAAAGTACTCTTTCCAGAACCAGAAACTCCCGTAATGCAAACAAATAATCCCAATGAAATCTTGACATTTATGGACTTGAGATTATTTTCTCTAGCCCCTATTAATTCAATAAGATAACCTTCCTCAGGTTTCTTTCTCTTGGAAGGAATAGGAATCTTTAAATCCCCCCTTAAGTAACTTCCAGTAAGAGAATCTTTATTATCCATGATCTCCTTTAAGCTTCCAGAAGCTATTAAGTATCCTCCGGCTTCACCTGCTCCTGGTCCTAAATCTAAAATAAAATCGGCGGTTTTAATGGTGATCTCATCATGTTCCACAATAATTAAGGTATTTCCTAAGTCTCGTAAAGAGATTAAAGTATCGATAAGTCTCCTATTATCTCTTTGGTGAAGCCCAATGCTTGGTTCATCCAAGACATAAAGAACTCCTACTAAACCAGAACCTACCTGAGTGGCTAATCGAATCCGTTGAGATTCGCCACCAGAAAGAGTAGTCGCTTGACGATCCAAGGTTAAGTAACTTAAGCCTACATTAATTATAAAATTTAACCGTGAAAGGATCTCTTTTAAGATTTGTTGAGCAATTAGCTTATCTTTTTCTTCCAGAGGTAAGTTAGTAAAAAAATGATTAGCTTCTTCGATCGACATCTTAGTAATCTCACAAATAGATAGTCCATTTATCTTCACCGCCAAACTTTCTTTTTTAAGCCTTGTTCCTTGACATACATCGCACGGATAATTTCCTATGAATCTTGAAATCTCTTCTCTGTTATATTCAGACTTGGTCTCTTTATACCTTCTCTTTAAATTACTAATAACTCCTTCAAAGGGCTTTTTGAACTTATGATATCCGTCATGAACCTGAAAAGAAAAGTCAACCATTTCTTTGGCTGACCCATAAAGGATTACTTCTTGAACTCTTTCAGAAATAGACTTAAAGGGAGCATAGAGATCAAAATTATAGTGTTTAGATAGGCATTTAAGCATCTCCCAATTTCCAGAAGAAGGATACCCCCAAGGCTTAATAGCTCCTTCGTAGATAGATTTATTCTTGTCAGGAATAACTAAGTCTGGGTCAATCTCCATCTTAGAACCTAAGCCATTACAATTAGGACAAGCCCCGTAAGGGCTGTTAAAAGAAAACATGCGAGGAGAAAGTTCTTCAAGGTTAATACCACAATTAAGACAAGCAAATTTTTCTGAAAATACTAACTCTTCCTCTTTATTTAACCAGATCTTTACTACTCCTTGTCCTAATTTTGCCGCTATTTCAATGGAATCAGCTAAGCGATGTCCTAAGTCTTCTTTAACTATTAATCTATCTACCACTACTTCTAAATTATGTTTTTTATTCTTATCAATAACTATCTCCTCGTCTAAATCGTAGACCTCTTGATCTAATCTAACCCTGACAAAGCCCTTTTTTTTGATATCTTCCAGTAATTGCCTAAACTCTCCCTTTTTTCCTTTAACTATGGGAGCTAAGATTTGAATTTTACTCCCAAGAGGAAGTTTTCTCACTTTTTCTATAATTTCTTGAGTAGTTTGCTTGGTAATTAAAGTAGAACAATGATAGCAGTACACTTTGCCGAGACGAGCAAAAAGCAGCCTAAGATAATCGTAGATCTCTGTTATGGTGGCCACTGTGGAACGAGGATTCTTACTGGTTCCTTTTTGTTCAATAGCAATAGCCGGAGATAATCCTTCGATGTAATCAACGTGAGGTTTTTCTATTTGGTTTAAAAATTGGCGGGCGTAAGTAGATAAAGATTCTAAGTAACGTCTTTGGCTTTCGGCATAAATGGTATCAAAAGCCAAAGAAGATTTGCCGGAACCTGAAAGTCCAGTAATGACTACTAATTTATGCCGAGGAATTTCTAGATCTATATTCTTTAAATTATGTTCCTTAGCTCCTTTAATAATGATTTTATCTAAAGACACAAGTTAGTCCTCGCTACATTTGAAGCTACATTTGAAGCTATTTTCCATAGAGACTTCACCTTTATGGCCATCAGGAATGCTTGGACTTCTTCGCCTTTCCTGGCTCTCACCCCAACGAAAGAGAAACTGTTTTTCCCTCTTCGTGGCAACCCCTACCCTATGATTTTTTTCAAATTCCTATCCAATAAAGTTACTTTTCTTCTAACTTTTCTAAAACTCTCTTTAGTTCTTTAAGTTGTTGACCATATTCAGCCCAATTTCCCACTCGCATAAAAGAGTCAGCTTTATTAAAATAATCTATGGCTTGACGAATAAGCTCTTTAGTAGAGACAAGGGCTTCTTCCTTTTGACCTTTTTTTGGAGTAGTTATCTCTATTTCACTCCCGAAAAGTTTTTTTAAGGAAAGATCTAAATTTTCTTCCATCACAATCTTATTACCAAAAGCTACAATCACTCGCTTTAATTCTGGAATCTGGCCATTTTCTGCAGCTAAATAAAGGGGCTGGACATAGAGTAATGACTTTTCAATAGGAATAACTAAGAGACTACCTCGAATAACTTGAGAACCTTTTTGGTTCCAAAGAGAAAGTTGCTTAGAGATTTCAGCATCTTGATTAATTCTTGCCTCAATTTGAGAAGGACCATAAACTAACTTCTTTTTAGGAAAATCATAGACTAATAACTTACCATAGTTAGGCTGGTCACACCTTGCCGCCATCCAAGCAATCATATTATCTTTCTTAGCTGGGGTAAAAGGAATCATTAAGATAAACTCTTCTTTTTTTTGACCCTCTAACTTCATAATAGTGTAATAAGGTTGCATTTCTTGTTCTGTTCCTTCGATCATCTTTTTAGGAATAGTCCAAAGGTCTTCTTTATTGTAAAAGACTTGCGGATCGTTCATATGATAAGCACCATACATCTTTGCTTGCAAAGCTAACAAAGTTCCTGGATACCTGATATGTTTTCTTAAGTCATCACTCAACCTTTCTAAAGGAAGAAAGACCTCGGGAAATATTTTAGAATAGCTTTGAACAATGGGGTCATTTTGATCGCTAACATAAAACTTCATCTGGCCATGATAAGCATCTACCACCACTTTAACTGAATTTCGAATATAATTTCCTAATGGTAGAGTAGGCTCTGAGTAAGGATACATATTACTAGTAGTATAACCATCGCAAATCCAGTATAGCTTTCCTTCTGAGACCACTAAATAAGGATCAGCATCATAAGTAATAAAAGGGGTAACTTTTTCTATCCTCTCTTTAATTTGGCGATAAAACATAATCTTACTTTGGTTGGTTATTTCAGTAGAAAAGAAAATCTTTAGCTCTTTAAACTTTAAGGCCAAAAGAATCTTACGCCAGATAGATTTTACAGGTAATCCACCTTGACCTTGATAAGTAGTATAGATATTCTTATCCCCAGCTGGATAGTCAAACTCTTTACACTTAGTCTTAACAAAGCAGTAATCATTAGCAATCTCGCCATAGTAAATTTCAGGTTGTTTAAGAACCAGATCAGTAATGGAAACCGGTGGAATATCTTTGATCATAAACTCAGGTAATCCCTCAGGTGAAATTCGGTTTACTGGTCCTAAGCAGATACCATAACCATGAGTGTAAGTAAGGTGTTCATTAATCCAGACCTTGCTTGGCAGATGTTCAGAAGATAACTCTCTTGGGGAAAGCATTACTTGACGATACTCACCATCAATCAGATAACGATCATTATCTACATCCACAAAATTATAATAGGTTCTAATTTCCTGCAATTGACTATAAGTATTAAGCAAGGGGCCATGATCCCAAAGTCGAATATTTCTAACTGTTAAGTCATTCTTCTTGATATCTTCTCGCCCAAGGTCTTCTTCCACAGAAAAATCATTAACTTGGACTTTATCTAAATTATAAGCAGCTTGAGTAAATTTAATACTACGTTTAATGTATTCTTTTTCCATAGTAATCTCGTTAGGTGCTACTTGAAACTTTTGTATAACCATAGGGAAGATACCAAGGCCAATAATACTCACCGCTATAGTGGCTAAAGCTACTATCAGAGTCCATTTAAATTTATGAATAAAGAGATTAAGAAAAAAGAGAAGAGCAGTCAGGAGACACATTACCGAGAGAATCTTTAAAACAGGAAAGCAAGCATGGACATCTACATAACCTGCTCCAAATACTATTCCTCGAGTGGAATAAAGTAATTGATAGCTCTTGAGCCAACATCCAACAGCCAGAAGGCTACAAAGTAAAAAAGCCAAACCAGAGAAATGTTTCTTTACTTTTGGAATTAAAGAAATACCCCTTTCAGTAAGGCAAATAGCTTCTTGAAAGAGATAAATTCCCCCGGTCACTAAAGAAGTTAAGATCAAGAAAAAGAGGGAAGTATAATAAAGGTAGCTTAAAAAAGGAAGCTTAAAGACATAAAAACTAATATCTTTTAAAAACAAAGGATCGGTAATACCAAAAGAAGATGGATAAAAAAACTTAAGATAGCTATCCCATTTACCTACGGCAGCACTTCCAGCTAAAAAAGCAAAGAACAAGCTGCCAATTAATAAGATCAAGCTTAGATAAGGCTTGATTAACTCTTGGTGAGGAATTTCAAAAAGATTTCTTCCTGTCCGTAAAGCTTTTAAAGAAGATGGTCGTTGAGCTAACCAAAAATTAAACCATAAAAAGACAAAAAAAGTAAAGCCTATACCTATCCCTAAGCCCACTTTATTAAAAAGAATCTTTAAAAAGACTCGTTCAAAACCAACCTCCTCAAACCAAAGCCAGTCAAGATACAGATTTAAGATCCTTCCTAAAAGAGGCAAGGCAAAGATAGTGATGATAAATAAAATAATTCCCCATTTCTTTAATTTACTCATAATTTCCTCCTCATTATCTCTTAGCTAATATAGTAGTTAATTAACGAAAATCGGACATAGGAAATAATATCGAGCAATAAAAGATAAACTTGTTTGCTCTCAAATTAATTTGCTCTAAGTCAAATTTTCATTAATAAGCGCTATAATAAATAGGTAATCAATGATCAGTTACTTTCATAATTTTTTAGCCACCACAATGGTCCCGACTTTTAGATCTTGCTTATAATCCGACTTTATTTCTAAATAAACCACGTATATACCAATAGGCACAAATTTGTTTTCCTTATTCCTTCCATCCCATAAATAAGTGTAATCTTTAGCTAAAAAAGACTCACTTTTTAAAATCTCCTTAATCATTACTCCTTCTACATTATATATCCTAAGAGAGACCAAAGCTTTTTGAGAAAGAGTAAAGAAAATCTTAGCTTCTTTCTTTAAAGGATAAGCTTCATCTATAAAGAAAGGGTTATTTTCTATCTTAAAATTAGAGATAAAGCTATTCTTGTCAACTTGGTTTGTCTTTCCTATCGTAGGATCAAAAGACCATGACCAATTATCTTTAAAGTTTTGACCAACCTGCTCCCTCGAAAGAGAGTAATCTGCTTTACCATTCCAGTAAACAAAATCCCCTTCTTTTAAAAATTCAATATTTTCTACTGGCCACTTTCCCTTTTTTGCCACTCTAATGGCTGCTTCTCGTTGGTCTTTACTTAATACTCCATCGTAATTTGAGTAAATTAAAGCATCAATAATATTACCTAAGCCGTCTTCTAATGTAATGACACTATCAGTATTGGTAATTCCTGGAGAAGGAGAATAAAATTCCCAGAGATTATCTTGATTTAGATCAAACTCTTTTTCATCATGGAGAAGAGAATTTAATCTTACTACTAAGAAGCTATCTTGTTTAAAACTTAAATTAGAGATTATCTTAATAATCTTATCTTTTTCTTTTAAGACTAAATAGTCTAAAAGTAAATCTTTACGGGCATTATTATAAATTTCAATCCAATCTTGCTCTTGGTTAGGAGAAACTTCATTAAGTAAGATACTTTCTTCTATCTTAGCTGGATTTAGTTTTCCTGGAGTAATGATATCACATAAAAACCAATCATTCTTACTATTACTATCTTCTAATTTATTACTTCTTCCTATAGAAGAGTTAACTGACAGTTTTGAACTATCAAAAGAACTTTCTTCCAACAAATTTCCGCTCCATTGGGAAGAAGTAATAGCTTTTTGATACCAAGTAGTATCAGCTGTATATTTCCCATCTTGATTAGCATAAGAGAGAAAATCTACTAAGACATCCTTTGGGGTGGTAAGAAAGATAATATTATCAGTAGCCGTTAAATTAGCTTCCTGGCTATAAAAATCTAAACAACCATTTTGATTAGAATCATTTAGTAAAGTTTCGTTAGCAGCCTTGGGAAGATTTTGGTCTCCGTTTACATGGATTAGTAAAATAGTTGAAGATGGTATTTGAAGAGGAGAAAGAAATGTTAAAATTACCTTGTCTCTTTCCCATAATTTATATTGACCTAAATTTATTCCCTCTAAAACAAAAAGCTCAATAAAGTCTCCTGAATCTATTTGAGAACTATTTTTAACTTGACAAGGAGCTACTTCACTCAGTAATAGCTGAGAATTAGCTTCTCCTCTGTAATTAGCCAAGATAAATATTACTCCAAAAACAAGAGAGAAGACTTTAAGTAGAATCACTTTTTTTAGGAATCTTTTCATAATCAGCTAAAAATCTCTTAATACCTAGATCAGTTAAAGGATGCTTGACCATTAATTCTAAGATATTAAAAGGAATAGTAGCAATATGAGAGCCAGCTAAAGCTGCTTCTACCACATGAAGAGGATGCCTGATGCTGGCTGTAATTACCTCTGTTAGAAAGCCGTAATTATCATAAATATTTAAGATATCTCTAACCAAGTCCATTCCTATATGGGTATAATCATCTAATCGACCAATAAAAGGACTAACAAAAGTTGCTCCAGCTTTAGCGGCTAAAAGGGCTTGATTGGCTGAAAATATTAAGGTTACATTAGTCTTAATTTCTTCTTGGGAAAGAGTCTTTACGGCTTTTAATCCTTCTAGACACATCGGAATCTTAATATTTATATTCTTATGGATCTTAGCTAACTCTCTTGCTTCTTTAACCATTCCTTCGCCATCCAGACTAATAACTTCTGCACTGACAGGGCCATCTACGATTTGAGATATCTCTATAATTACCTCTTTAAAATCTCTTCCTTCTTTGGCAATCAAAGTAGGATTAGTAGTTACTCCATCGATTATTCCCCAGCTATTAACTTCTCGGATATGGTCCACATTAGCCGTATCAATAAATATCTTCACTTTTTACCTCCATTTTTATTAAGTGTTATATCATATCGCTTTAGGTCATATTGCCACTTGTTCCTTCTTTATCTCTTACTCTTACAAATACCTTAAGGATTGTCAAGAAATTTCTTGCTTTTGTAATTATAACAAGACAGTGTTTCTTTTTTTATTTACTTGCCAATACAAAAATTAGAAAATATCTCATTTAAGATATCATCGCTTACTGTTTCCCCTACTATTACGCCCAAAGAATCTAAAGCTTCTTTTAAATCAATATTTACCAATTCAAAAGGTAAACTTTTGTTTAAAGCCTGAATAGCTTTTTTTAAAAATTTAAAAGATTCTTGAAGAGCTTGAAAATGTCGAATGTTAGTGATGTAAAGTCCATCTTTAGGAAAAATTTTACCCTTTAAGAATATTTCTTTAATCTTACTCTTTAGATCTTCCATCCCTGATTTTTTAATTATCGAAGTCTTGACTAAATGTTTTTGGTCTTCAATCTCTAATTCTTCAATCTTTAATTTAGAAGGTAAGTCGATCTTATTGATTACCCAGATCTTTTCTTTATCTTTAGTCTGGTTAATTATTTCTATGTCTTCTTTGGAGAGAAAATTTGAAGAATCTAAAACTAAAAGGACTAAGTCGGCAATTTCTATGGAATTTTTAGTTCTCTTTAATCCTTCTTTTTCTATTTGACAATTTGTATCCCTAATTCCTGCCGTATCAATGAGCTGCAAAGGCAAGCCATTTAAATTAATAGTTTCTTCTATGGTATCCCTTGTCGTACCAGGAAATGGTGTTACAATAGCTCTCTCTTCTCCTAATAGTTCATTTAATAAACTTGATTTTCCTACATTGGGCTTGCCAATAATCGCTACTTTTAAGCCCTCTTTATAAATCTTTCCTGTCTTAAAGGTTCTTAGTAATTTATCTAATCTTTCTTTTATTAAAAGAGCTTCTTTAATTAACTCTTGATGACTAAATTCTTCTATATCTTCCTCACTAAAATCTACTTGAAGTTCTATCTTGGCCGATAATTGAATTAAGAGACTTTGAATTTCAGCTACTCTTTCTTTCAGCCCTCCTTGAAGTTGAGTCATAGCTATCTTTAAGCTTTCTTCAGTCTTAGCTCTGATCACATCAATAACTGCCTCAGCTTGAGTTAAATCTATTCGTCCATTTAAAAAAGCTCTTTTGGTAAATTCACCTGGTTGGGCTAAACGGGCGCCATTTTCTAAGACTACATTTAATACTTCCCTTAAAGGCATTATGCCTCCATGAACATTAATTTCTAAAATATCTTCTTTGGTATAAGTTTTTGGAGCTTTCATATAACTGACTAAGACCAGATCTATCGTCTTGTTATTGGCGGGATTAATTATCTTTCCATAGCGCATTTGGTGGGGTTTAAAATCTAAAGATCCTTGATGAGAAATAAATATCTTTTTGAGAATACCAAGAACATTATCACCACTTACTCGAATAATGCCAATACCTCCTTCTCCTAAAGGGGTAGAAATAGCAGCCATAGTTTCATTATCTAACATCTTCTTCATTTCTTCTTAAGTTATCTGTTGCTTTTAGGATCCAAGGCATCTCTTAGTCCGTCTCCAAAAAAGTTAAAAGCTAAGACCGTAATAAAGATTAAAAACCCAGGCCATAATAACCAAGGATACTCGCCCCAAAGAGCTATATTTTGAGCTTCTCTTAACATTAATCCCCAACTAGAACAAGGTTCTTGAATGCCAACATTTAGATAGCTTAAGATAGTTTCTCCTAAGATATAACCAGGAATAGCTAAAGTAGCTGAAACAATAATATAGCTAAAAATATTAGGAAGAATATGTCTGAAAATAATACGTAGATCGCTCAGACCACAAGCCTTAGCAGCAATTACAAATTCTTGTTCTCGTAATGACAAGACTTGCCCTCGAATTACTCTTGCTCTCCCAGGCCAATAGACAAAGGCTAAAACTATTACTGTTAAAAGATACATGTAGTTGGAAGGAACGGTAGGAGGCACCGTGGCTCGTAAAGCCATAATTAAGTAAAGCCCAGGAAAGCACATTAAGAGCTCACATAGTCGCATCAGTAAAGTATCGACTATTCCTCCATAATATCCTGAGATGCCTCCAAAGATCATACCCAAGGCTACCGTAATAGAGATTCCTATAAGGCCAATAGAAAGGGAGATTTGAGAACCATAAAGAAGTCTGGTTAAGATATCTCTGCCAAAACGATCAGCACCTAAGAGATATATTCGATAAGGTTCTTCCACGCCAAATAAGTGAAGGCAGCAAGGAATAATTCCAAATAATTTATAAACATCTCCTTTGTAGAAAAATTTAAGATATATTTTTTGGCTATGTTCTTCTTCGTACTTTCTTTGGCCTTGGCAACTAACTAATTTCGTAGGATAAAGGTAAGGAAGAAAAAGAGTCTCTCGGTCAAAGAAGTAAATCTTAGTAGGAGGATGGAAGTATAAATCAGTTCTAATGTTGTTTATTCCATAAGGAGCAATAAAACCTGCCCAGATAGAACTTAAGTATAAGATTAGGAGAATAATTCCTCCCATCAGGGCCATCTTACTCTTCTTAAGATACCACCAAAGACTTGTCTTCCTATCCATCTTATTCTAACCTTATTCTCGGGTCAACCATAGAAAGCATAATATCAGCTATTAAGTTACCTATGATTAAAAGAAGTGAAGATATCAAAAGAGAACCCATTACTAAGTATAAGTCTTGGCTAAATAAGGATTCCATAATTAACCTTCCTAATCCTGGCCAGGACATGATATTTTCCACAATAAAAGCCCCACTTAGTAAACCAGCTATTTCAAATCCCAAAAGAGTAATCAATGGATTAATAGCATTTCTTGCTCCATGCTTTAAGATAACTGAGGACTTGCTCAATCCCTTAGCGTAAGCAGTGGTAATATACTCTGATTTAAGAATATCTAACATTTGACTACGCATGTAACGAGTAAGATACGCGATAGAAAAGACACCTAAGGCTATGGTAGGTAAGATTAAATGGTGGAGTAAATCTAAGACTTTGTCTCCCCAAGATAAGTATTCATAATCAACGCTAGTCATTCCCCCTAAAGGAAACCATCCAGTTTTAAGAGCTAAAAATAACATGGCCAAAGAAAGTAAAATTTCTGAGATAGATTGACCTAAAAAAGAGAAAAAGGAGATAATCTTATCAATCAGAGAAGAGTAATAAGCAGCACATAAGATACCCATAGGAATAGCTAATGACCAGGAAAAGAGTAAGGCGCTAAAAGAGAGGATAAAGGTATTAAAGAGTCTTTGCAAGATTAAGCTAGAAACTGAAGTTTGGTAAGTAAACGATGTTCCAAAATCTAAATGCAAGATAGCCCAAAGCCATTTTAGATATTGAATAAACCAAGGTTGATCCAATCCAAATTTTATCTTCATAGCTTCAATCTTTTCTGGAGAGATTTGAGGATTCATCTTAAGCGTGGAAAGATAATCTCCTGGAGCAAGGTGAATTAATAAGAAGGAAATAAAGGTTATCCCTATTAAGAGAGGAATAGCGTGAAGTAAGCGGCGAAGAATATAAGTATACACTTCAATCCTTAAAATATAGTTCTTCTTGATTCCATAATAAGCAATGCTCTAAAACGGTAGGTTTTAAATTGCCAATCTTGTTCTTAGCCGCTACATAAGTAACCCTGCTGGGAAGATACAACATCGGACAATTTTCCATGACTATCTCTTGAACTTCGTGGTAGATCTTTCTTCGCTTGTGATAGTCTAAAGTAGTTAATTGTTCATCCATAAGTTTATCTATTTCTGCTTCCCAAAAAGTAGCTGGTTTTTTTTGTTTGGGATACCAGAGATGAGTAAAACCTGAAGATTTCAAAATATTCATCTGAGAAACAGGATCGATATCTCCTCCTCCTAAGCCTAAAAGGCAAGCTTCATAGTCAAAGGTATCATCAATCTTTGAGACCAAAGTGTTAAAGTTAACAGGATTTACATGCATAGTAATGCCTAACTTTTGATAGTCATTCTTAATTAAATTAGCCATAGTAATTCGAACATCATTTTCGCTATTAGTAAAAAGGGTAAATTCTACTTTATTTCCTTCTTGATCATAAAGAAGATGGTCTTTCTTAATAAAACCTTCTTTAACTAAAAGTTGTTCGGCTTTCTTTAAATTAAAGGGATACTTTTTAATATTAGGATTATACCACATCTTAACGCTTGGTGAATCTATCCCCCATCTTGGGTAACCCATACCTAAAAAAATGGTGTTAATGATACTCTCTTGGTCAATAGCGTAAGATAAGGCTTGACGAAAGGCGGCCTTAGTAAACCATTTAAACTTAATAGGGTTTACATAAAATTTACCTGTTTTAGGATTTTTATTGGGGCAAAGATTAAACCAAAGAAAATTTGAACCAAAACCATAGCCAATCTTATAAACTTTATAATTACCTTTTTTTTCATTATTTTTTATAACTAGATAGTCTTCCGCTCGAATGGAAGTAAGCAGATCACTTTCCTCTGCTTGAAATTTTAAAGACATGGTATTGAAGTCTGGAACGATAATAAAGATAATTCGATCTAAATAAGGAAGACGTTGTCCTTTTTTGTCAATTTTGAAATAGTATGGATTTTTAATTAAGACTACTTTTTGAGCAGGAAGAAATTTTTCTAACTTAAAAGGTCCTATCCAGGCCATATTTTCTGGAGGAGTGTTAATATGATAAGTAGATTCAAACTTGCCTTCCCAGTATGCTTTTTCAAACTTATGCTTAGGAATAATAGGAAAAGACATAACCCGTAAGAAAGGAGCGTAGATAGTAGGAGTGGTAATCCTAACGGTGTAAGGATCAATCTTTTCTACTTTAAACTTTTGGTTATGGACAATAAGTAAGTCAGCTGTAGCCGGGTGAATTTTAAAGTCATAAATGACTTTAAAAGTAAAGACGACATCGTCAGCTGTAAATGGATAACCATCTGACCAGCAAATACCTTTTCTTAAGTAAAAGGTCCAAGTCTTATTATCTTTAGCTACTTTCCATGATTTAGCTAATCCATGGTTAGTTACTTCTTGAGATTGGTTATTGATACTGGTTAAACCTTCGCACATTCTTCCTATGATTTCGCTACTTGAACTTTCATTACTCATAATAGGGTTGAAAGTCTTAGGATCGCCAGGCGAGGTAATAATTAAAGTTTGACCATATTTACCAATCTGGCAATTTGAAATTACCACATCACCAGGCAAAGGAATCTCTTTTTTAGTTCTATGTTTTTTTGCTTGGTTACAACTAAGTAAGGCTATAGAGATAATGAAGACAATAAGATAGTATTTTTTTAGCATTTGTTTATTTGACCTTAATTTTATTCTTAATTTTAATGGTTATTAACGATGATTGCAATATATTTTTAACTCCGTTATCAAAAGCAAGAAATCTCATGTTGTTATAATCTCAAACCATTAATTAAGTTGATATACTTCGTAGGGAATTTCCACCCCCTACCCCCGCCAGCGGGGGACATCCACGAAGCTATCCCCCGCTGGCGGGGACTGGAGTAATTACCTATATAATCCAGCGACCAGAGCGGGGGACATCCACGAAGCTATCCCCCGCTGGCGGGGGTAGGGGGTGGAAATACAACTATTATGTCAAATTATTTATCAGATTGCATATAATCTCCAAACCAAAAACTTTGTTGACAATCTACTAAAAGTTATGATATCTTTTAATTTAAAATTGGATAGGTAAAGGAAGTCCTTGTGAGATTCAAGGCACTGCCCCGCAACGGTAATATCACTTAGTTAGTGACAAGTCCGGTCGATTACCTAATCTTATATCTTCGCGGGAAGGAAATGAAAGGGAAATAAAACCCAATCTTCTTAGTGAAGGTTGGGTTTTTTGTTTTTGAGGAAAGAAGATAAATCTAGTTGATAGCTGAATATGTATAATTACTCAGGTAGCAAAAATACAGAATCTTGAATACCTGAGTAGTTACGAACACTTACAAAATAAAAGGAGGTAAAAATGCAAAATAAACGAAACATTAAGATGAGAGACAGATTGTTTGCAGGATTGCTCTTAACCATTGGGTTTTTATTGATTAGGAACAATGCCCATGCCATGCACATCTCAGAGGGGATACTGCCGCTCAATTGGGCAGTTTTCTGGCTTGCTATTGCCATGCCATTTGTGGCATTTGGGTTGTACAAGGTGAAGAAACTCTCAAGTGTTGACCTATCGTTCAAGCCACTCATAGGATTAATGGCCGCAGTGGTTTTCATTATCTCTTGTATGCCCATACCAGTACCGACTGCAGGCACATGTTCCCATCCGTGCGGGACAGGCATATCAGGGATATTACTTGGCCCTTATGTCAGCATACTTGTCTCAGCCGCGGCTCTTCTTATTCAAGCCCTCTTCCTTGCTCACGGTGGTTTGAGTACCTGGGGTGCGGATATTGTCTCCATGGGTGTGATGGGCTCATTTGCAGGATATTTAACCTTCAAGGGATTGAGGGCGTTAAAGGCTAACCTCTGGATTGCAGGCTTTGCGGCAGGACTGCTTGCAGATTGGGCAACATATACCACTACATCCATTGAACTTGCCTCAGGCATAAGGGGGGATTCACCATTCTTACCGCTTTTCTGGAAGATACTCATTGCCTTCATCCCAACACAGCTTCCATTGGGAATCCTTGAGGGGGCTATGACAGCAGGCATGATTGTGCTGCTTTACAAAAAGAGGCCGGATATGCTTATGAAATTGGGGGTAGTGAAAATGGAAGTCAGAATTCAGAAGTCAGAATATAGGAGTCAGAATATAGGAGACAGAAGTCAGAAGACAGAAGATGGAAGACAGAAGACAGAATACAGAAGTCAGAACATAACCACACCCTTGTTAATCCTCTTAACCCTTCTGTCCTTGTTATTTTCTACCCCTGCATTTGCAAAAGAATCTAAATGGAGCGGGGTTGATGAATCGGTTGTTGAAAAATACGCCGCAGAGCATGGCAGAGAGGCAAGGCAGCCAATTATTAATACCGATCAAGGCGACCTGCTCCTTTTTGTCTTTCTCCTTGCAGGTACGGTTGGAGGATTTATTGGTGGATACTGCTGGAGGATACTTATTGCTGAAAAACCAAATAAAGCCGGAAAGGAGCATCTGTAACAATCCCTCCGTGAATTGTAAGGACAACCCCCTGCGGTTGCCCTTACTCGAAATTTTACTTGACACAATTCACATCTTGTGCTATAATTTCTAAAATCGTAACACAAAGGAGGACGTGTAAGAATGAAAAGATTTTGGTTAAGGATGGGCTTTGGGATGAGTTTGGTTACTATCTTGTCTGGGATTGGTTTTGCAGGACAACAAGGGACAGTTGCCAGAGGTGCTGCCTCAACAGGGGTGATTGAATTAGAGGAGGTTGTGGTTACCGCAACAAAGATTGAACAGAAGATTAGTGATCTGCCTGTAAGTGCCTCAGTAATAACAAGGGATGAGATGGAGAAGAAAAGGGTTACATTTGTGGATGAGGCACTCAAGTATGAGCCAGGGGTAGTGCAGAAACGAACCAAATTTGCAGATACAAGGAGCAGGGCTACGCTTCGTGGGTTTAGCGGGGAACAGAGGACTTTGGTGCTGCTTGATGGAATGCCGCTAAATGATGCCTATAACGGTGGAACATATTTGAGCAACTTACCAATTGGAGATATAGAAAAGATAGAGGTGGTCAAGGGTCCATCTTCAAGCCTTTACGGCGGAGAGGCAATGGGTGGTGTCATAAATGTTATCACCAAAATACCTAAAAAGGAGGGCTTTGAGGTCAAAAGCTCTGCCTCTGCTTACAATACTTATCGCCACATCCTAAGCTATGGAAATAAGATCGGCAAACTATCCTTTTCCGTTAACCTTGAGAAGAAAATAAGTAAGGGAGATAGAACGGATTTGGTGACTAAATCTGTAACCCCAGGCACTTCAGCTGCTCAGGTTACGGGTTGGACAAAGACAACGGATAACAAGGGCAACACTACCTATTTGCTTGGGGATAAGGGCAAAAACTACTGGGACCAAGATCAATATGGTTTCAGGCTTTTTTATTCCCTGAACCCGGCATCCAATCTTTCCTTTTCGTATAAAGGAAACAGTCGGGAATATGGGTATCGTGACCCACAAAGTAATCTTGTGGATGGAAGCGGAAAACCTGTTGATAGTGGTAAGGTTGAGTTGCCGGGTGAAGGAACGATGACGCTTTCTCCGAAGGATTTCTTAGGCACATGGGGAGAATTGGAAGATAATACCTATGGATTGTGTTATGATACCTTGCTCGGAGAGATTGCCTTAAAAGGGCGGCTCAATTTTAGTGATTCCAATAGTTTCTATGTAAGCCCGGAAACCGGAGCAAATTATTCTGGGGGTTCAGGAAAATTGTCCAAGACCTCTCCAAGGGATACCCTTTTTGGTGAGGTGCAGCTCGACATTCCGTTAATGGAGACCAATCTCATCACCTGTGGTCTGACCTACAGGGATGATTCTGCCAGAGCTAAGGATTGGAAGGTTAGTAACTGGAAGGATGAGTCGTCCATAGGCACAGGTAATCCGACCTATGAGGTAGGAGGAAAGGCAAGAACCATTGCCTTCTATACTCAGGGTGAGGTTCAACTGATTAATGCCCTGAAACTATTCCTGGGCGCACGATACGATACATGGAAAAACTACGATGCCTCGTTGATTGATGGCACCAAATCAACGATATATGAAGATAAAGAAAAGCAGGCATTTTCTCCTAAGGTAGGTCTCCTCTACAAGCCGGAATTTGAGAAAGGATTATACAAGTTGGATGGTATTCGTGCCTCATGGGGCAAGGCATTTAGACCACCAACAATCTATGAATTGTATAGAACATGGAAATCCGGCAGTAAAACTTATGTGGGTAATCCTGAGCTTTCTTGCGAAACCACACAAAGCTGGGAGATAGGTATTGACCAGCACTTAAGTAAAATAGCTATTTCCGCAACATATTTTCAGAGTAAGATAGATGACCTTATTTATAACAAATGGGTTACCGAGACATATTCTATCCGGGAGAATGCAGGTCGTGGACAGATAGCCGGGTTTGAAATGGAGGGTAAGATGAAACTGGCTGCCGGGTTAGATGCCTTTGCTAATTATACATTGCAGGATACAGAGATTACCTCAAATCCAGCAGAACCCAAAACAGTTGGAAAGGATTTTGAGTATGTGCCTGAAAAGATGTATAATCTCGGGGTTTCTTTTCATAGAAATGCCTTAGATGCCTCTTGCACATGGCACTGGGTAAAGGAGATGTACGCTGCTTCTGATAATATCGATGTGGTAAAGGGTGTGTATGGGGCGTATGATACGGTGGACACAGTGGATGTCCGAATTGGATATGCCTTGAGGGGAAATATAGGACTGTCGCTGGCTGTGGATAATCTCCTTGACAAAGAGTATTACCAGTACTACAAGGCACCCAGGAGGACGGTTACTTTTGAGGTAAAATGTAAATATTAATTGTATCCCCTTGTGAGGGAAAACGCTTAGACTTCCGAAGTTTTGAAAACTTCGGAAGTCTGCTTGCCTTCACGGACAGAGCCTGCCCCTGTGAATGCAGGAAGACAAGGGGGATAGTATCCCTGTAACCCCAACAAGGCGGCATTATTATAGAGGGAGGTATTTTTATGCGAATAGTCGCTATTATGTGGCACAGCCATCTAAATATGCTTGTCAAGGCAAGCAAAAATGTTGCCGAATCAGTTGAGCTTAAGGCTTATTCTGCCAAAAAACTTGCTGATGAGCCGGATATTCTTGAGGCAGTGCTTGAGGAGGCAGCGAAGGCTGATGCCATTCTTCTCTATCGCTCAAGCGAGGGTTTTTGGGAGACGATTGAGGCAAAGCTACAGGAGATAGGCAAAAAGATTCCTATTGTCTGTATTGGATATGACCCGTCCTACTGGATGCTTTCTACCGTTAAACCGGAGGTTGCTGCCAAAACTTATTCCTATATAATAATTGGTGGTGAGGAAAATTTCACCAATATGCTGAAATATATTGCCCATGAGGTTGTTGGGCTTGATCTATCGGCGGCAGAGCCAAAACATGTGCCATGGGAAGGGCTGTATCACCCGGATGCCCCATCAATCTTTGGCACTATTGAGGAATACCTGAATTGGTATCATCTTCATAAATCCGCAATTCGCAATTCGCAATCCAAAATTCCTACTGTCGGTATCCTTTTTTCCCGCCACTACTGGGTAAATAACAATCTTGAGGTTGAAGATGCCCTTATTCGTGAATTAGAGGCATTGGGTTTGAATGTCATCCCGGCATTTTCGTACTCAGTCAAGAATGAAGAACAAGGCTGCAAGGGGAGCGGTGAGGTGGTTTGTGAATATTTCCTGCGTGAGGATGGAACACCACGAATTGATGCCCTTATCAAGCTCCAGAATTTCTTCATAGGTAATACACAGGGGAAAGATTTTGACGACAAGGAGGTTGCTTCCAGTGGGGTGGAGATACTAAAAAGGCTTGATGTGCCGGTGTTCTCACCCATAACCTCTTATTACAAAACCATAGATGAGTGGCAGAATGACTCCCATGGATTAGGCACCAGCGTTGGTTGGAGTATTGCTATGCCTGAGTTTGAGGGGGTAATTGAGCCTTTTATCATTGGTGGCTTAAGTGATGAAAAGGGCGGCTTGCAACAGCGGATGCCGATCGAGGAGCGGTGCCGTAAGGTTGTCCGCCGGATTGCTAACTGGGTAAAGCTTCGACAAAAGCCAGTCGCCGAGCGTAAGGTGGCTTTTATCCTGAACAACAACCCTTGTGCCTCAGTAGAAGCCACGGTAGGAGGGGGTGCTCATCTGGATACCCTGGAAAGTGTTGCCCGAATAATGCATCGCATGAAAGAGGCGGGATATGCCGTCGAGCCGCCAACTGACGGCAAGGAGCTTATCACCACGATTATGGACCGCAAGGCAATCAGTGAGTTTCGCTGGACAACTACGGATGAGATAGTCAAAAAGGGTGGTGTGCTGAAGCAGGTAACCAAAGAGGAATACGAGGAATGGTTTAATACCCTTTCACCAATGGTCAGGCAGCGGATGTGTGATGCATGGGGAAATCCACCGGGTGAGGAGGTAAATGGTGTGCCGCCGGCTATGGTTTACGATGGACGAATATTAGTTACAGGTGTAGCGTATGGGAATACGGTTGTCTGTGTTCAGCCAAAGCGTGGCTGTGCCGGGGCAAGATGCGATGGACAGGTCTGCAAAATCCTACATGATCCGGATATTCCTCCACCACATCAATATATGGCGACTTATCGTTATCTGGAATACGATTTTGGTGTAGATGCGATTGTCCATGTCGGCACACACGGCAACCTGGAATTCTTGCCCGGCAAAGGCACTGCCCTGTCTGGTGATTGCTATCCGGACATTGGGATTGGCGACATCCCGCACCTTTACATCTACAATGCGGACAACCCCCCGGAGGGCACCATTGCTAAGCGTCGCAGCTATGCCACCCTGGTTGACCACATGCAAACGGTGATGACCCAAGGCGGGCTTTATGAGGAGTTGGAGGAGCTCGGCAGGTTCTTGGGGGAGTATGAACAGTTGAAGGACATTGACCATGGACGGGCTCATGCCTTGCAGCATCTGATTATGGATGCCATCCAGAAGACCAATCTGGACAAAGAGATAAAAGTTAATTGCGAATTGCGAATTGCGAATTGCGAATTTAAAAAATTATCGCTTGCCGAATTAGGTGATTCAGAGGTTCATTCATTACCTTTTGGTGAAATAGTTCAGGCAACCCATGGTATCCTGTCTAAAATCAGAAATACCCAGATTCAGGATGGGATGCATATCTTTGGTCAGTTGCCGGAAGGTGAGAAGCGGTTAGACTTCATCAACTCCATTTTGCGATACGACACCGGTGAAAAGGTTTCGCTGCGAAAGATAGTTGCCGGGATGATGGGTATGAATCTGTCTGATATGCTGGCAGACAGCGGCAAGGTTTGTCCGCATCACCATCAAGCTTACGGGGAGTTATTAGAGGAAATTAATACCCTTTGCAGGGAATTTATCCGCAGGATGACAATCGATGAAAAAGACATGGACAGGCTCGCTAAGGATATACTTGGTGAGAGGCTGAAGAAGGTGGAATATATAGACTCGCTTGTGGTAATCAAGGAAAGGTTGGTTGATTTGAACAAGCGGATTGATGAATCTCAGGAGATTGAGTCGTTGCTGCATGGGTTTGACGGCGGCTATATCCTGCCTGGTCCATCAGGGTTGATTACCCGCGGAAGGGATGATATTCTGCCAACAGGCAGGAATTTTTATTCGCTTGACCCTCATCGGATTCCAACAAAGGCAGCCTGGCAGATAGGGCAGAAATTGGCTGATGCAGTGATTAAAAAACATAAGCAGGAAGAAGGTAAAATCCCTGAGAATGTTGCTATCTATTGGCAGTGCTCGGATATTATGTGGGCTGATGGCGAGGGCATGGCACAAATATTTTACCTCCTGGGGGTAAAGCCTCTCTGGCAGCCAAACGGTAGGGTAAAGGGATTTGATATTATTCCACTTGAGGAATTGGGCAGACCACGAATAGATGTTACTATCCGTGTTTCAGGCATTACCAGGGACAACTTCCCTAACTGTATGGAGCTTGTTGATGAGGCTATTCAGGCCGTGGCCTCCCTGCCGGAGCCGGCCCGGATGAACTTTGTGCGGAAGCATTCATTGGCTCAAATAGCAGAGGCAGGAGAGAGCGAAGAAAACAAAGATGCCTGGCGAAATGCCACCCTTCGCGTCTTTGCCTCAAAGCCCGGGACATATCAGGCAGGAACGCAACTTGCCGTCTATGCCTCAGCATGGAAGGAGGAAAAGGACTTGTCCGATGTCTTTGTTTATTGGAATGGCTATGCCTACGGTAAAGGGATATTTGGGGAGGAGAAACACAAACAATTGGCTGATAATCTGAAGAGTGTAGATATAACTTACAATAAGGTAGTCAGCGATGAGTACGATTTGTTTGGCTGCTGCGGTTACTTTGGTACACATGGAGGGATGACTGCTGCGGCAAGACATCTATCCGGTAAAGAGGTCAGGACATACTATGGTGATACCCGTGAGCCAGAGCATATTGAGGTTCGGGATATGGCAGATGAAGTCAGACGAGTTGTCCGAACAAAACTACTCAATCCAAAATGGATTGAGGGGATGAAACAACATGGCTACAAAGGGGCTGGTGATATATCCAAACGCATTGGCAGGGTTTATGGCTGGGAGGCAACTACTCAAGAGGTAGATGACTGGATATTCGATGACATTACCAGCACCTTTGTCCTGAATGAGGAGAACAAAAAATTCTTTGAGGAAAATAACCCCTGGGCATTAGAAGAAATCGGCCGCCGGCTGTTGGAAGCCCACCAGCGTGGTCTGTGGGATGCTGATCCGGATGTCTTAGCCGGACTCAAGGACGCATATCTTGAGATTGAGGGCTGGATTGAAGAAAAAATGGGCGATGTAACCGGTGACTTTCAGGGCGGCTCAATAGATATTCTGACTGCCGAGGATGTGGCTGACTGGGGGGCTAAGATGCAGGAGATTAAGGCAAAATGGGGAGGATAAAATAACATGAGTTGTTTTGCAGATACTGTCTATCCATTTACCGGATTAGTTGGTCAGGATAAGATGAAGCTGGCACTTATATTGGTAGCCATTAATCCACGGATTGGCGGTGTGCTTATCCGCGGTGAGAAGGGGACGGCTAAGTCCACTGCTGTGAGGGCATTAGCCAATCTGCTGCCAGAGATTGAGGTGGTAGAAGACTGCCCTTTTGGCTGCAGTCCAGGGGATGTGCATCTGATGTGTGAAAGCTGCCGGCAGAATAAAGATTTATTGGTTATCAAGCGGAAGATGAAGGTGGTTAATCTGCCGGTATCGGCTACCGAGGACCGGGTGGTGGGTACCCTTGATATTGAGAAGGCAATCAAGAAAGGGGAAAAACACTTTGAACCGGGTGTGTTGGCTTCGGCTAATCGGGGAATACTCTATATTGATGAGGTTAATCTGTTGGATGACCATCTGGTGGATGTTCTATTGGATTCTGCGGCTATGGGCGTAAATATAGTAGAACGGGAAGGTGTCTCGTTTTCACATCCGGCACATTTTATGCTGGTTGGTACCATGAACCCTGAGGAGGGTGAGCTAAGACCCCAGATTGTTGACCGATTTGGGTTGTGTGTGGATATTGAGGGGGTGAAGGAGACTGCTCTGCGGGTTGAGATTATCAAACGCAGGGCAAGATATGAACAGGATCCGCATTCCTTTTATCATGAATGGAAGGCAGAGGAAAAACGACTTTCAGAGACAATAGTAAAGGCAAAAGAGTTGTTGAAGAGGGTGGCTATAGCTGATGAGCTGCTGAATTTGATTGCCCAAATTGCTGTTGATATGGGTGTTGACGGGCATCGGGCAGATATTGTGATGATGAAAACAGCAGAGACATTGACTGCGTATCATTCCAGAACACAGGTGACTGAGGATGATGTGAAGGAGGCAGCAGAATTGGTACTGCCACACCGTATGCGAAGAAAGCCGTTTCAGGAACAGAAGATGGATACAGAAAAACTACAGGAAACCATGAATAAGCATAAGCAGCAACAACAACAGACAGAACAGCAGCAACAACAGGAACAGGAAAAAAAAGACCAATCGCCATCGGATGAACAGACAGAAAGACAATCCTCTGATGCCTCTACAGAGACACATTTTGAGGTAGGCGAACCATACAATGTTCAGAGGATAATCCTGCCTCAGGATCGTAATGTTCGGTCATCATCCGGCAGACGAAGCACCACCTGCACGGATTCTAAATCAGGCAGGTATGTAAGAAGCACCCTGCCTGATGGTAAATGCACTGATCTGGCTTTTGATGCTACCCTTAGGGCTGCATCACCATATCAGGCACATCGGGATAAAAATGGGGTTGCCCTGAATATAAGGCAAGAGGATATTCGCCAAAAGGTGAGAAAGAAAAAGATAGGTAATACCATCCTGTTTGTGGTTGATGCATCAGGTTCTATGGGTGCAAATCAAAGGATGGTTGAAACTAAGGGTGCCATACTTTCATTGTTGATCGATGCCTATCAAAAAAGGGATAAGGTAGGGCTGGTAGCTTTTAAGGGTAATCAGGCTGAACTTCTACTTCCACCTACATCGAGTGTAGAGATGGCAAAGGATAAGCTCAAGGAATTGCCAACCGGCGGAAAAACACCGCTTCCACAAGGATTGTTACGAGGGTATGAGGTGTTAATGCAGGAGAAGAAAAGGGATACAAATTGTTATCCCCTGCTGGTAGTTTTGACAGATGGCAGGGCAAATGCAGGAACAGACAAGACAAAATCGCCCATAGAAGAGGCAAAGGATATTGCCTTGAGGATAAAAGAGGCAGGGATAAGATCCTTAGTGATTAATACGGAAAAAGGCTTTCTTAGTCTTAGTAAGGCATTGGAGATAGCAGAGGCAATGGGTGCAAAATATTTAGAGCTTGAGGATTTGAATCGTGAACAGATTGTCGCAGGTATCAAGGGGGTACTGTAGAAATGAGGATTAATTCGATAATTTTGCTATCTATCATTAGTGTTTTTGTAAATCTTCTTCCTGTCAATGCAGAGATCATAGGCAAGGATGACTTTGGCAGGGTAATAGTTTTGGATAAAATACCAAAGCGGATTGTGGCTGTAAGTGCGACGCTTATACCTGCAATATTTGAAATGGGTGCAGGCAGCAAGATCGTTGGTGTGCCGGAAAAAATAGATTTGTCTTATACATGGGTTTGCGAAAAATATCCTCAAGTGCTTGATAAACCAAGGGTAGGAGGGTTTAGCAATATCAATATTGAGAAGATTGTTTCACTTTCCCCGGACTTGGTTATTCTCTATGACTCCCTTGAGGCACCGGGAAAATATACTCAAGGTTTTAAGAAATGGGGTATTCCCTATGCCTCGTTTGGAACTGCCCGGGATGTGTCCCATGGGATTGAGCAGATAAAAAGATTAGGGGTGCTGCTTGGCAAGAAAAAAGAGGCAGAAAATATAACTAAAAGGATACAGACAGAAAACTCTAAGCTGCAAGAGAGGGTGATGCCTCTATCATATAAGCCTCTTGTTTATTTTTGGTGGGGTTCTGGCAATCTGACTTATGGTAAACCAACGCTTGTCAACGAACTAATTGAGATGGCGGGTGGAATTAATTTAGCTGGTGATATCAATCGACAGACTCCAGAGATCTCACATGAATATATAATCAGCAAGGATCCTGATGTGATTGTTATTACCTATTGGGCAGAGAAAGACAAAAAAACCAGGATAGCCGCGATAAAAGAAAAACCATACTTTAATCAAGTAAAGGCAATAAAAAATAACCGTGTGTATGCCATAGACGGCAGCTCGGTTCATAGCGTAGTGCGGTTTCCAGAGGCATTGCGGAATTTGATTAAATTTATTCATCCAGAGCTACAATAATGTCACCCCTTCGGGGTTTAACAAGCAAACCACAACCCCAACGGGGTGGCATTATTATAGCTTTTATGGCTTGACCGAAGAAGAGATTGCTATTGTGGAGGGAGGTGTTAAATGAGACCCTTGGAAAATAATTATGCCTTTATAGATAGTCAAAACTTAAACCTGGCGATTAAAGATTGCGGTTGGGAGTTAGATTTTGCCAGATTTTACATTTATTTGAAAGACAAATACAAAGTTACAAAAGCATTTCTTTTTATTGGTTATGTTGCAGGGAACGAAGCATTATATACATTTTTGCAAAAGGCGGGATATATAATCATCTTTAAGCCAACGCTCTACTATAAAAAAGAAGGGGTAGAGCGTGCAAAAGGAAATGTTGATGCAGAATTAGTTTTGCATACAATGATTGAATATCCTAACTACGACAAAGCAGTTATTGTTTCTGGTGATGGTGATTTCCATTGTTTGATTGAATACTTAGAGAAGAAAAGAAAACTTCTGCATATTCTTATTCCCAATCCTAACAAATATTCAGCTCTTTTGAGGAAATTTCATAAGTATTACATTTACATCAATCACTTGGAGAAAAAATTGGGCAAAAAAAAGGAGAGGGAGTAACCTTCGGACGAAACCTTAGGTGTGCCCTCTCATCGTAATTCTATATAAAGTATATATCAAATAATACTTTTTGTCAAGAGAAATTTTAATTAATTTTAATTAAAGGAATAAAATTATGATACATATTGAAAACTTAAGCAAAAGATTTGGGGATCTCGTTGCCGTAGATGAATTGAATCTGGATATTGAGAAGGGTGAGATTTTTGGGCTTTTGGGGCCAAATGGTGCCGGGAAGACTACTTGCATGCGAATGCTTAATACACTGATTCAACCAACCTCTGGTCAGGCAAAAATCAATGAGTTTGATGTAGTCAAAGAGGCTGGCAGAGTAAAGCAATTGATTGGTGTCTGCCCACAGGAGAATAATATTGACAAAGAACTTACTTGCTATGAAAATCTTTATATCCATGGCTTGCTCCATAGGATGAAGCAAATAAAAGAAAGGATAGATGAGTTACTCAAGTGGGCTGAGCTTTCAGCTCGGGCAGGCAGCAAGGTTTCAACATTTTCCGGTGGTATGCAAAGGCGGCTGCTTATTTGTCGGGCTATTATGCACAGACCAGGGGTGTTGTTTCTGGATGAGCCAACCGTAGGGCTTGACCCACAGATAAAACGCCAGATATGGGATCTTATACGCGACTTAAACCGGCAAGGGGTAACTATCCTGATTACTACACATTACATTGAAGAGGCAGAGTTTCTTTGCCGGCAGGTTGGCATCCTTAGCCATGGTAAGCTAATTGCCCTTGGCAATCCTTCCGAACTCAAGGCAAAAATAGGCGGCTTTGTCGTTGAATCACTCGATGATGGAGTAACAAATTACAGGCTGTTTGATACCAGAGAGTCAGCGTATGAGTTTGCAGAAAAGCGGGTTGATGATGTGGTTATCAGAAAGTCAAACTTAGAGGATGCGTTTATTAAACTTACAGGGGAGAGGATTGAGAGATGAATTTTTACCCTATATTCTTGCGAGAGATGATCATATTCAGGCAAAGGATAGCCAAGCTTGGCTATCTATTCTCTACCATGATTACCCCTCTGCTTTATCTGATTGCTTTTGGATTAGGATTGGGTAGAGGGATGAGTGTTGATGGTGTTTCTTATCTTGCCTTTGTTGTGCCGGGGATTTGTGCCATGAGCTCTATGACCAACTCTTACACATGGATTGCTACCTCGATTACGGTTGGAAGACTCCACTTTAAGACCTTTGATGAGTATTTGGTAAGCCCTGTAACGGCTGTCGATATTATGCTTGGTGAGGTCTTATCCGGCGTAGTGCGGGGTCTTTTTGCCTCATCCCTTGTTTTAATAGCCGCAAGCATATTTGGGGCAGGATTTCCTGTCAATCATGTCTTTTGGGCTGTCTGGATATTGAATTGCTTAATCTTTGCCTGCTTTGGTGTTATCTCCGGCTTTTTAGCCAAATCACATGAGGACACAGCTACATTCTCTAACTTTTTCATTATGCCCATGTCTTTTTTCTGTGGAACATTTTTCCCGATAAATAAACTGCCGTATTTTATTCAGGCAGGACTCAATTTTTTACCACTAACCCATGCAAGTAGTGCCTTGCGGGCAAGTTTTCTCGGACAGCCAGTGAATATAAATTCCCTTGTAATTATGATTCTTGTATTTATCCTTTGTTTCTGTTGGGGAATAGTAACTATCAAGAGGGCAAATAGATGAGCCGTAAACAAAAGAAATATCTTTTTATATTAGTTATTGGCGTAGTCATGGCGTGTATCATTGGGGTAATGATAGGTCCTGTATTTATCCATCCATTAGTCATTCTCAAGATATGGGGACATAAGATTTCCTGCGGGTTATTTTTTCAGCCTGACTGGAATAGTATTGCAGAGACAATTGTGCTCGATATTCGCACACCGCGGGTTATACTTGCCATGCTTGTAGGTATGGGGCTGTCCATATCAGGGGCAGCCATGCAAGGCTTATTCCGTAATCCCATGGCCGAGCCTTATGTTTTGGGTATGTCTGCAGGTGCGGCTTGCGGGGCAGCCTTGGCCATGGTACTGGGTATTGGTACGGTGTTTGGTGGACTAACCATACCGGCTATGGCTTTCTTGGGTGCTACAGCAACCATATTTGTGGTTTATAATATCGCCAGAACCGAGGGCAGGATTCCAACTGAAACACTGCTTTTATCAGGCATTGCTGTGGGATTCTTTCTTTATGCAGCTGTTTCATTCCTGAAGCTGATTGCCTCTGAACATACCTTGCGGGACATAGTGTTATGGTTGATGGGCTCATTTGCCTCAGGTAGTTGGCAGGATGTCAAGATTGTGGCTCTGCCCATACTTTGTGGGATTATAGTGCTTTATCTGTTCTCAAGGGAACTGAATGTCCTTGCCTTTGGTGAGGAACAGGCATTACATCTTGGGGTAGATGTTGAATGGTGTAAGCGAATACTCTTAATAGCCGCAAGCCTTGTTACAGCTGTTTCTGTTGCTGTCTCTGGAATAATTGGGTTTGTAGGATTGGTTATCCCTCATATAGCCCGATTAATAGTTGGTCCTAACTACTATATCCTTCTGCCGGCATCTGCCCTGGGTGGTGGCATATTTCTTGTTCTGGCTGATATATTAGCCAGAACAGTTACTCAGCCGATGGAGATACCTATAGGTATTATCACGGCAGCTATCGGTGCACCATATTTTGTGTATCTATTACGGCGAAGGAAAAAATCAGTTAGTTGGTGGTAAAATGATCAGGTTAGAAAACATAAAAGCATCCTATAGTGAATTTTCCGTGCTTGAAGGGATTAACTTCCATGTTTCTGAGGGAGAATTCTTAGGCATTATCGGTCCAAATGGTGCGGGTAAAACTACCTTGCTTAAGGTAATGACCGGTGTAAAGCGTGCATTAAACGGAAAGATTATGTTGGATGACAAAGATATAAGCAGCCTTTCCCGAAAAGAGATTGCCAAAATTATGGCTGTGGTGCCGCAAAGCATATTCATTCCACCCCTGTTTACGGTTGAGGATGTAGTGTTAATGGGTAGATATGCCCATCAAGAAAATAGGTTTGGTGTCACCAAACAAGATTTAGCGGTGTGTGAAGAGGCAATGAGAAAAACCGATACCATTGGCTTTCGACATCGACAAATAAATGAGTTAAGTGGTGGTGAGCGGCAGGCTGTAATCATTGCCAGGGCACTTGCTCAGGAACCCAAGATACTTATGCTGGATGAACCAACGGCAAACTTAGATATAAAACACCAGATGAGGGTACTTGGGCTGGTGAAGACATTAGTTCGTGAACATGGAATTACCACAGTCATGGTTATTCATGATTTGAATTTAGCCGCAAGATTCTGCGACAGGCTCATCTTATTGCATAATCACAGGATTCTGTGTGATGGTATTTCTCAACAAGTACTTACCCCCAAAAATCTCCTGGAGGCGTATGAGGTAGAGGTGAATGTTGAGT
>Ga0180009_10000440_pt1 | contig 58509 bp, 50 predicted proteins | sample OS_PC_MetaG_FD_123537 | JGI IMG/M metagenome (GOLD analysis project Ga0180009, IMG submission 123537) | Groundwater microbial communities from the Aspo Hard Rock Laboratory (HRL) deep subsurface site, Sweden - OS_PC_MetaG | ecosystem: Environmental > Aquatic > Deep subsurface > Groundwater... | reverse complement strand
GTTTTTACGTGGTGGTTTAAATAAAAAGGAACTTTAAGTTTTGACCCAGCATTTTCAACCCCAGGAATAAAAATCCTGTTGGTTTGCTGGAAAATGAATTTACAGAAAGACTTTTACACTATTAAACAATAAAGCCAGAGCAGGCTGGCAGGCTGAATCCTTCAATAATTTTGTTTTATTTTTTTCAGCAAAGATTGAAAATGAAAAGATGATTGCCCAAAGAAATTTTTTCTTTTTTTGAACGTCGTATTCATTGGAATTAATCTGGTTGCCTAAATCTGTCAGAATATCCAATATTTCAGGGCAGGATTTTAGCATGACATGGACTTTTGATTCTGAGTCTTCCGGATTCAGTTTCACATCCATTGAGGAAATAAGCTGTTTGATTTCTTTGATCATTATATCGTCATTTTGAATGGTGATTTGTTTTTTATTAAACACGGTAATCAAATAATTTGCAATGCTTCAGAGATAATACGGTTTCCATAAAAAATTTTCAAGTCTTGATATGCAAGGTTCTATCTATACAGTTTGAGAAGCATGATATCATTAACTATTGAGTAAAATGGAATGTGATACTCTCCTGCGAATAAACAGACATTCCCATTTGTCTTTAACCGCAATGATGAAATGAAGACATTTGTTTTGAGTATATGAATTTATTCGCTTTTATAGTATTCTTAAGTAGATTGAAATTATAAAAGCTTCATTCAATTTAGGATATAAATATGAAACATTTCTCGGCAGCCATTCAAACCGTCGGAGAATTAAAGCCTTTTCTTGAAAACAAAAAGATTCGGACAGCTGAAGGTTCGGCCAAAAGTATACTGGCACAAATTTTTGTTTCCAGATTTGATGACAATGATATTCATCAGGTTGTCGAATTGCTCAATGCCTTTTCTGAAAAAGTCATTGTTGCCGGCGTGTCAAGCGGTGGAGAAATCTTCTCTGGCCGGGCACTGGCGTATCAGACAGTTGTTTCCATGTCTTTTTTTGAATCTGCCCGCCTTGTGCCAATTATGTTGAAGGTTCCCCAGGGGACTGAGCAGAAAGCCGGCAGCATACTGGTGGAAAAACTAAGCAGTATGACTGATCAGGTAAAAGGATTGCTCCTGCTTACCGCATCAGTGTCGATCAACAACGGACTGTTATTGCAGACAATATTTAAAAGTATTCCAGGCCTGCCATTATTTGGCGGAGTAGCTGGTGATTATTTAGAATTCAAGCGGACATTGATTTTCTCTAACAAAGGGATATTTAATGAGGGCGCATTGGCAATTGCCATGACAGGCAAAGAACTTCACCTGTCACGCCATATCTATTGCGGATGGCAGCCTATTGGAAAAAAAATGACTGCAACAAAAACAGATGGTCTGGTTCTGCAGGAAATTGATGGGAGACCGGCATTTGATGTTTATCGTAAGTACTTTAACATCAATCTTGACTCAAATTTCCAAGTCGATGCCATTGAATTTCCATTGCTTTTGAACCGCAATGGGCGTTTGCTGGCCCGGAATCCATTTGCTGCGAATACAGATGGAAGCATTCAGTTCTCCGCAGATATTCAAGAGGGTGAAACATTACAATTCGGCTATGGAAACATTGATCAGATTATTGATAATTCGTATCGGATGGTAGAAAAAATTTCAAGTTTCGCCCCTCAGGCAATTTTCATTTATTCCTGTGCCATGCGGCGTTTTTTCATGCAGCAGGATGTAGATCGAGAAATGGCCCCTTTAAACGAAATTGCCCCGACAACAGGATTTTTCACCTATGGTGAGTTTTGTGATTTAGGCAATCAAAGCCCTCACATGAATTCAACAATTGTGGTTGTTGGAATACGTGAGGGAAAAGCAGATTCAGCACATATGGTGTCAAAAGCTGTGAGAAAGGAATCTGTTCCCGAAGACCCCTATTTTAATCGTCCGACCAGCATTTTGAGCCGACTTTACTATTTTTCCAACGCAATCACCGAAGAATTAAAAAACACCAATGCTGAATTGCAAAACAAGCTAAAAGAAATCCAGACGCTTCGTGGAATATTGCCCATCTGCTCTTCGTGTAAAAAAATCAGAGATGATAAGGGGTACTGGAATTTATTGGAAACCTATTTCAAAAAGCAGTCTGATATAGATTTTAGCCACGGGATATGCCCTGAGTGCTCTGATAAGCTTTATGGGGAAGAAGACTGGTATGTTAAAATGAAAAAAGACAGCGAAAATAAATAACAACAACCGCTCCCCAGAAAAGATCTGATTCAAGCATTAAAAAGACACCCTGACATCTGCTAAGGGCAATGAAAGGATAAATATCAAATAAAAAATTTTTATATGATGCTGAGAATAAAATTCCCGGCTGCAGCCGGGGATTTTTTTTCCACCAATTGAAAGGTCTGAGGTGTTTTTGAAAAACTTATAGAGTTATGGTTGACTTTCAATGACTGAACCTTTTATAGATAATAAATGATAATTAGAGGAATGTTTTGGAGAATATCATATGAAAATATTAAAAATAGATCATTTGGGAATTGCTGTTTCAAGCATAGATGAAAAAAAAAATTTCTGGACAGATGTCCTGGGCCTGACACTGGAAGGCACAGAAACAGTGGATGCACAGAAAGTTACAACCGCTTTTCTGCCCGTGGGGGAAAGTGAGGTGGAACTTCTGGAATCCACATCTGCAGACGGCCCTGTTGCAAAATATATAGAAAAAAGGGGAGAAGGCATTCAGCATGTGGCATTCCGGGTGGAAAATATCGACCAGGCCCTGGCTGAACTCAAGGAAAAAGGCATCGCCCTGATCGACCAGACCCCCAGAATCGGCGCAGGCGGTGCCCGGATCGCTTTTTTACACCCCAAAGCCACCTCAGGCGTGCTTGTGGAATTATGTGAAAGATAGCCTGTTAAAAAATCTGTCTTATAGATAAAATTGGAGGAACATCATGGCCCAGACGCCGGATATAAAACAATGGGAAGAACTTGCCCAAAAACAGCTTAAGGGAATTTCCCTTGAGGACTTGACACGATCAACGCCTGAAGGAATTGACATTAAACCGCTGTATACGGCAAAGGATCTGGAAAGGGTTGATTTTTTAGATAACCTGCCCGGATTTGACCCCTATGTCAGAGGCCCCATGTCCACCATGTATGCGGGTCAGCCGTGGACCATCCGCCAGTATGCAGGCTTTTCAACAGCCACAGAATCCAATGCCTTTTATCGCAAGAATCTGGCAGCCGGTCAAAAGGGGCTGTCCGTGGCCTTTGATCTGGCCACGCACAGAGGGTATGATTCTGATCATCCCCGGGTGTCAGGCGATGTGGGCAAAGCCGGGGTTGCCATTGATTCTGTGGAAGACATGAAAATATTGTTTGATCAGATCCCCCTGGATCAGATGTCGGTTTCCATGACCATGAACGGAGCGGTTCTGCCCATTCTGGCCGGATATATTGTGGCGGCTGAAGAACAGGGCGTCAAGCATGAACAGCTCACCGGAACCATCCAGAATGATATCTTAAAAGAATACCTGACCCGGAATACCTATATTTATCCGCCAGGTCCTTCCATGCGGATTATTTCCGATATCATTGGATTCTGTTCTGACCATATGCCAAAATTTAATTCCATCAGCATCAGCGGGTACCATATCATGGAAGCAGGGGCTGATTCTGTTCTGCAGACCGCCTTTACCCTGGCCGATGGCCTGGAATATGTGAAAGCCGCCCTTGCCACCGGAATGGATATTGACAAATTTGCGCCACGGCTGTCATTTTTCTTTGGCATAGGCATGAATTTTTTCATGGATATTGCCATGCTCCGGGCTGCCCGGTTTCTGTGGGCAGAAATGATGCGTCAGTTTAATCCGAAAAATCCAAAATCCTCCATGCTGCGAACCCATTGTCAGACATCGGGCTGGAGTCTGACCCAGCAGGACCCGTATAATAATATTGTCAGAACAACCCTGGAATGTCTTTCCGCAGTACTGGGCGGCACCCAGAGCCTGCACACCAATTCCTTTGATGAAGCCGTGGGCCTGCCCACTGAATTGTCTGCCCGGATTTCCCGCAATACCCAGATTCTGGTTCAGGAAGAATCCCATATCTGTGATGTGGTGGATCCTTTGGGCGGATCATATTATGTGGAATCGTTGACCCAGAGCATCATTGATGAGGTCAGAAAGATTTTAAAAGAGATTGACGGTCTTGGCGGTATGGCAAAGGCCATCGAGTCCGGCATGCCGAAAATGCGGATCGAAGAAGTGGCTGCCCGCCGTCAGGCCCGGATTGATCAGGGGAAAGATGTGATTGTCGGCGTCAATAAATATAAAATTGAAGATGAAGTGCCCATTCCCGTGCGGGAGGTGTCTGATTCGGTCAGAGATGATCAGGTGGCCCGGTTAAAGGCGATCCGGGAGCAGCGGGATGAGGCAACGGTGCAACAGGCGCTGGAGAATATCACGCAGGCCTGTAAAACCGGTGACAACCTTCTGGCAGCATGTCTTCCGGCAGTCAGAGCCCGGGCCACGGTGGGGGAAATATCCGATGCCATGGAAAAGGTGTTTACCCGGTTTGTTGCCACCACCCAGTGCATTTCCGGTGTATACGCTTCAGAAATAACGGACAGTGAGATGATTGAATCTTTGAGAAAACGATGTGCGAATTTTGAGAAAAAAACAGGCCGACGCCCCAGGATTTTATTATGCAAAATGGGCCAGGACGGACATGATCGCGGCGTGAAGGTGATTGCCACAGCATATGCGGATTTTGGATTTGATGTGGATTTGGGCCCCATGTTTCAGACACCGGAAGAAGCAGCCAGAATGGCGGTTGAAAATGATGTCCATGTGGTAGGGGTATCAAGTCTTGCTGCCGGTCATAAGACCCTTGTTCCCCAGGTGATTGAAGAGTTGAAAAAGCAGGGGGCATCTGATATTAAAGTGGTGGTGGGCGGCATTATTCCGCCCGGAGATTATGAATTTTTGATGACGGCCGGTGCGTCCCGGATTTTTGGTCCGGGAACCGTTGTTACAGATTCTGCCAATAAAACCTTGAATATCATAGGTGCTTAAGATAGATGAACCCGTCCGCTTCAGATTTTTCTGATTCTGATAATGAGACTGACAATAGAATTGACAGCTTTGTTGAGGGGATACTTTCCGGCAACCGGCGGATGATCGCCAAGACCATCACCTTGATTGAAAGCTCTTTAAAAGCACATCAGACTCAGGCGTTTAAAGTGATGGAAAAAATTCTTCCCCATTCCGGCCACAGTATCCGTTTAGGGATCACGGGTGTGCCAGGTGTGGGGAAAAGTACCTTTATTGAAAATTTAGGAATGTTTCTGGCAGATAAAGGCTATAAAGTGGCTGTGCTGGCGGTTGACCCGTCAAGTCGCAGAAGCGGGGGCTCCATTTTGGGGGATAAAACCCGGATGGAAAAACTGTCTGCCCATGAAAATGCCTTTATCCGGCCGTCTCCTGCCGGGGAAACCCTTGGCGGCGTGGCATCTAAAACCCGTGAAATCATGCTGGTCTGTGAAGCTGCCGGATTTGACGTGATCCTGGTGGAAACCGTGGGCGTGGGCCAAAGTGAAACCCGTGTGGCGTCCATGGTGGATTTTTTTCTGGTACTGATGATTGCCGGTGCCGGGGACGAACTTCAGGGAATTAAAAAAGGGGTACTGGAGCTTGCCGACGGGATTGCCCTGAACAAAGCAGATGGAGATAATCTTGATGCTGTGGAAAAAGCCAAAAGACAGCTTGAAAATGCCATGCACATGATGAGTCCGCAGACACCGACCTGGTCCACGCCGGTATTGAGCTGTTCTTCTGTTGTTGATGGCGGAACAAAAAATGTATGGGATATGGTTGTGGACCATCAGAAAAAATTTAAAGCATCAAAGGAATTTGATCTGCGGCGAAAAAAACAGTCTCTGGACTGGATGTGGGCACTGGTGGAAGAGGGGTTGAAGCTGCGGTTTAAAAATAATGACAGGATAAATCAGCATATTCCTGCGATTTCACGGCAGGTTGAAGAAAACAAGATATCACCCACAGCAGCGGCTGAAACATTACTGTCATATCTGTAATGTGAATAAATTGAGAAAGGGAGTTTTATGAAAATACATGAATATCAGGCAAAGGCATTGTTCAGGCAGTATCATGTGCCTGTCCCGGATGGAGATGTTGCCTTTAGTGTGGCAGACGCAAAAAAACTGGCTTCAGACCTTGGGGGATTTCCCGTGGTGGTCAAGGCCCAGATTCATGCCGGGGGCCGGGGAAAAGGCGGCGGTGTAAAACTGGCCCGTTCCATGGAAGAGGTTGAGACCCTGGCAGAGCAAATTCTGGGCATGACCCTGGTGACGCATCAGACAGGACCACAGGGAAAACTGGTAAAAAAACTGCTCATCGAAGCGGGTCAGAATATTCAAAAAGAATTGTATTTAAGTCTGCTGGTGGATCGTGCAACCGCCTCCATTGTCATTATGGCAAGTCAGGACGGGGGCATGGATATTGAACAGGTGGCCGCTGACACACCGGATCGCATTATCAAAATATATGTGGACCCGCTCCTGGGACTTCAGGGATATCAGATCCGCCGGGCAGCATTCGGACTGGAGCTTCCTTCTGCGGCCATGAAATCTTTTTCCGCACTGTTGTCCAATCTGTATAAATTTTTTGTGGCCAATGACTGCTCCCTTGTGGAAATTAATCCGTTGATTTTAACTTCCGACGATCAGGTGGCGGCACTGGATGCCAAGGTGGATTTTGATTCCAATGCCATGTATCGTCATAAGGATCTGCAGGAACTGCGGGATCTGGATGAGGAAGATCCTGCAGAGGTGGAAGCCTCAAAATTTAATTTGAATTATATCAATCTGGATGGCAATGTCGGCAATATCGTCAATGGCGCAGGCCTTGCCATGGCCACCATGGACATCATTAAAAATGCCGGAGCCTCGCCTGCCAACTTCATGGATGTGGGCGGCGGTGCCAGCGCGGAACAGGTGGAAAACGCTTTTCGGATCATCCTGGCTGACCAAAAGGTCAAAGCAGTTCTGATCAATATTTTCGGCGGCATTCTGCGCTGCGATATTTTTGCAAAAGGGGTGGTGGACGCAGCCAAAAAGACCGGTATTAAAATTCCTGTTGTGGTCAGAATGGAAGGCACCAATGTGGATGAGGGCAAAAAAATTCTGGCAGATGCCGGATTGAACCTGACCAGTGCTGTCGATCTTCTGGATGCAGCACAGAAAATTGCTGCAGCAGTGAATTAGAAGGAGACAGACGGTGAGTATATTTGTTAATAAGGATACCAGAGTGCTTGTGCAGGGAATTACCGGAAACGAGGGCAGTTTTCATGCCAGGCAGTGTATAGAATACGGGACGCAGATTGTCGCCGGGGTGACCCCGGGCAAGGGCGGACAGCAAATGGATGCGATTCCGGTGTTTAACACGGTGGCCGATGCTGTGGCAAAAACAGGGGCCAATGCATCCCTGATTTTTGTTCCCCCGCCGTTTGGCGCAGATGCCATTATGGAGGCTGCCGATGCCGGGGTGAAACTGATTGTTGCCATCACAGAAGGCATACCTATTCTGGATATGGTGAAAGTAAAACATTTTCTGGCCACAAAGCACTGCCGGTTGATCGGGCCGAACTGTCCGGGCATTATTACCCCCGGAGAGTGTAAAATCGGCATCATGCCGGGCAAAATCCATAAAAAAGGAAGTGTCGGCGTGGTTTCCCGGTCCGGCACCCTGACCTATGAGGTAGTGGATCAGCTGACCAGGCTTGGAATGGGTCAGTCCACCTGCATCGGTATCGGCGGCGACCCGGTAAACGGGACCAATTTTATTGATGTGCTGGAAGCCTTCCAGAAAGATGATGAAACACGCGGGGTTGTCATGGTGGGTGAAATCGGGGGCAGTGCCGAAGAAGAAGCTGCCATGTATGTTAAAGCTCATATGACCAAACCTGTGGTGGGATTTATTGCAGGGTTGACAGCACCTCCCGGAAGACGCATGGGACATGCAGGCGCAATCATCTCAGGTTCATCCGGCACAGGAGAAGCAAAAATAGCCGCATTTAAAGAAAACGGTATTCATGTCTGCGAAAATCTGGGGCAGATCGGCCGGATTTGTAAAGATGTTTTTTAAAGATTTCCTTAAAGGAGAGAAAATTGGATAGTTATATTATTGAATCAAACAAGAAAAAGAGCAGGATGCCTGCCCGGCTTGATTTTGCCCAGAGCGGAACCGGCTTGATCCTGGGGCTGTTCATGTGGGTGCATATGCTGCTGGTGGGCAGTATTGTACTGGGCCCGGGTGCTTTTAATTTTGTGGCCAAAAACATGGAACTGGCCTTTTTGTCAGATACGGGTCACGGGTTTCCCATTGCCGTGTTTTTTGCAGTTTTGACCATCTTCACCCTTTTTATCGTTCATGCCCTGCTGGGGGTCAGAAAATTTCCCATTTCCTGGAAACAGCATCGTATTCTCCGGGATCAGATGCAGATGATGAATCATACAGACACCAATTTATGGTATGTTCAGGTGGTGACCGGTTTTATCATGTTTTTTGCAGGTTCGGTTCACCTGTATGTCATGCTCACCAATCCGGGGAATATTGATCCCTACCTGTCTGCGGACCGGGTGGTGTCAAGCCATATGTGGCCGCTTTACCTTGTATTGCTGGTCTGCGTGGAACTTCACGCGTCCATCGGCTTATATCGCCTGTGCATGAAATGGGGATGGTTTGCCGGAAAAGACGCTAAAAAATCCAGAGAAATGCTTAAAAAAATAAAAAACAGGGCCACGGTGTTTTTCCTGGCCCTGGGTGCTTTGGCATTGCTGGTATTTATTGTAATTGGTTTCAACCACAGGGATAAAGTGGGTGAGAGATATGAAAAGACAGGTACTGTGACGCAGCAGGGTTTTGATGGTTCAGGTGCCCGAAATGCAGACGGAATACATGAATAAGGGGTAACTTAGATGAAAGTCATATATACAGATTCACTTGTTATCGGCGGCGGTCTGGCAGGACTTAGAGTTGCCATAGCATCCATGCAAAGAGGCTATGATACCATTGTTCTGTCTCTGATTCCTGCCAAACGATCTCATTCGGCTGCAGCCCAGGGCGGTATGCAGGCAAGTCTTGGCGCGTGCATAAAAGGCGAAGGGGACGACGAAGATGTCCATTTTTCAGATACGGTAAAAGGCAGCGACTGGGGCTGTGATCAGGATGTTGCCAGAATGTTTGTCAACACATCTCCCAAAGCCATTCGCCAGTTGTCTGCCTGGGGAGTTCCCTGGTCACGGGTGAGAAAGGGTGACAGGGAAGTTGTTATCAACGGGGAAAAGGTTACAATTACAGAAAAAGATGAGGCCCATGGCCTGATCACATCCCGGGATTTTGGCGGGACCAAGAAATGGAGAACCTGTTTTACCTCGGACGGTACCGGCCATACCATGCTCTATGCCATGGACAATAAAGCCATTCAGATGGGGATTCCGGTGCACGAGAGAAAAGAAGCCGTGGCCCTGATCCATGAAGACGGCGTCTGTTATGGCGCTGTTGTCCGGGATCTGATCACAGGCGAACTTATCGCCTATGTGGCAAAGACCACCACCATTGCCACGGGTGGATATGGCCGTTTATATTCGGTCTCCACCAATGCCGTGATTTCAGAAGGCATTGGAAATGCCATTGCCCTTGAAACCGGAATTGCCACTTTAGGGAATATGGAAGCAGTCCAGTTTCATCCCACAGCCATCGTACCTGTCGGAATTTTGACCACAGAAGGCTGCCGCGGGGATGGCGGACTGCTGCTGGACAAGGACGGATATCGGTTCATGCCCGATTATGAGCCGGATAAAAAAGAACTGGCATCCAGAGATGTGGTTGCCCGCAGGATGACCGAACATATGAGAAAAGGCAAGGGGGTTCCGTCCCGGTATGGCGATCATCTCTGGCTGGACATCACCCTTCTGGGCCGAAAGCATATCGAAAAGAACCTGCGTGAAGTCAAGGAAATCTGTGAGTATTTTCTGGGCATTGACCCTGTGAATGAATATATTCCGGTACGGCCCACCCAGCATTATTCCATGGGCGGGATCAGAACCAAAGCCACGGGAGAAAGCCCGACCCTCAAGGGACTGTTTTCTGTGGGAGAAGCTGCCTGCTGGGATATGCACGGATTTAACCGCCTTGGCGGAAATTCGGTTGCAGAAACCGTTGTGGCCGGCATGATCGTGGGAGAATTTGTGGCAGATTACTGTGCAGCCAATCCCTTGAATGTGTCCACGTCCACCATTGAGCATTTCATCAAGCTCGAAGAAGAAAAAATATCAACACTTCTGCTCCGGGAGTATGGTGAGAATCCGTTTGAACTCAAAGCCCAGATGCAGAAAATCATGATGGACAAGGTGGGCATTTTCAGAAACGGAGAAGATCTGACCCAGGCTGTGGAGCAATTAAAGATATTGAATCAGCGGGCAAGGAAAATTGCCTTGAGAAACCGGATCAGCTCTTCCAATCCGGAACTGGTGGAAGCCATCCGGGTGCCCAAGATGATAAAACTTGCCCAGTGTGTGGCCTATGGCGCACTGCTTCGGACCGAAAGCCGGGGTGCGCATGCCAGAGAAGATTATCCCCAGAGAAATGACCGCGACTGGCTCAAACGCACCCTGACCACCTGGAAGGATGAGTCTTCGGATCTGCCGGAAGTCTTTTACGAAGATCTGGATGTCATGAAAATGGAAATGCCGCCCGGATCAAGGGGATATGGGGTGGATAATACCATCCATCACCCGGATACTGAAAAGCGTATCAAAGAAATCGAGGAGATCAAAGCAGCGCATCCTGAGGCAGACCGGTATGAAATGCATGATTTGCTGAATCCAACACCCATTCCGGAAAAATTCAAAGGTAAAAATGAGCGTATAGGCAGGGGGTTTAAATAATGAGCGAGCAGGAAACAATGAATGAAATAAAAACAGTATCGGCTCAGGAAACAGTGACTGAACCGGAAGCTGTGAGTACACAGAATACATCGGCTGAGCCGGAAAAAGGCAATGAAACCGAAAGAATACTTAAATTTCAGATTTTCAGATATAACCCCCGGAAAAAGGGTGACAAGCCCCGCATGGTGACTTACGAGATTACAGAAGCCCCGGGGATGACCATATTTATTGCGCTCAACGAGATCCGCGAACAGCAGGATCCTTCCATTCAGTTTGATTTTGTCTGCAGGGCAGGCATCTGCGGGTCCTGTGCCATGGTTGTCAATGGTTCTCCGACCCTGGCCTGCCGGACGCTGACATCCAAATTTCCTGACGGAGAGATTAAATTGCTGCCCCTTCCGGGATTTGAACTGATTGGCGATCTGTCTGTCAATACCGGCAAATTCATGCGGGCCATGTCTGAACGGGTGGAGTCCTGGATTCATGATCAGGATGCAGACAAGGTCAATTACGACAAGCTCGAAGAGCGCATGGACCCGGATGTGGCAGAACAGATCTATGAGCTGGAGCGCTGTGTGGAATGCGGCTGCTGTGTGTCTGCCTGTGCCACCAAACGGATGCGGCCGGACTTTTTGTCTGCGGTGGGGTTTATCCGCCTGGCCAGATATGCTCTGGACCCGCGGGATAAGCGGTCGGATGAGGAATTTTATGAGATCTTAGGCGATGATGACGGGGTGTTCGGCTGCATGACCCTGCTGGGCTGTGAGGACTACTGCCCCAAGGATCTGCCGCACCAGACCCAGATTGCGTACCTGAGACGCAAGATGCTCAAGGTTAAATAAGGGGAAACACATGAGCGAATTCAAATTTGAAACCATGTTCCCCTTAGGTAAGGATCAGACAACCTATCGCCTGCTGACAAAAGATCATGTCCGGGTAAGGGAGTTTGAAGGCAAAGAAGTGCTTATGGTGGAACCCCGGGCGCTGTCTGTCCTGTCGGATGCTGCATTCAAGGACATTGCCCATCTGTACCGGTCTGAGCATCTTGAACAATTAAAGCATATTATAGATGATCCTCAAAGTTCGGATAATGACCGGTATGTCGCGCTGGAACTGTTGAAAAATGCAGTTATATCCGCCCGGAAAGTGTATCCCATGTGCCAGGACACAGGCACTGCCATTATCATGGCAAAAAAAGGCCAGCAGGTCTGGACCTGGTCAGATGATGAGGAAGAATTATCCAAAGGTGTTTATCTGGCCTATACTGAAAATTATTTAAGGTATTCCCAGAATGCGCCATTGACCATGTACAAGGAAGCCAATACCAGAACCAATCTGCCGGCCCAGATTGATATAGCAGCTGTTCAGGGTGAAGAATACAAATTTCTGTTCATGGCCAAAGGCGGGGGGTCTGCCAATAAAACCGTATTGTTCCAGATGACAAAAGCTGTATTGAATTCTGAACAGACCCTGATCAATTTCATGCTGGAAAAAATGAAGGGACTTGGAACTGCAGCCTGTCCACCGTATCATATTGCCTTTGTCATTGGCGGAACCTCTGCGGAACTGAATTTGAAAGCCGTGAAACTGGCATCTGCCAGATATCTGGACAGTCTGCCCACCAAAGGCAGTGAAACTGCCCATGCATTCCGGGACATCGATCTGGAAGAAAAAGTGCTTGCCGGATCCTATGATCTGGGACTGGGCGCCCAGTTCGGCGGCAAGCATTTTGCCCTGGACATCCGGGTGATCCGGCTGCCGCGCCACGGGGCTTCCTGTCCCATTGGTCTGGGTGTGTCCTGTTCTGCGGATCGTCAAGTCAAGGCAAAGATTACCCGGGATGGAATTTTTTTAGAACAGCTTGAAGAAAATCCCGCCCGGTATCTGCCTGAAAAAGAACCGGAAATGAAACCTGCAGTTCAGGTCGATCTGAACCGGCCCATGGATGAGATCAGAGCGCAGTTATCCGGATATCCGGTGGCAACACGGTTGTCGCTGACCGGAGATATTATTGTGGCAAGGGATATTGCCCATGCAAAATTCATGGAACGGCTGGAGGCAGGACAAGGGCTTCCGGAGTATCTGAAAAACCATATCGTATATTATGCAGGTCCTGCAAAAACACCGGACGGGGAAGCATCCGGGGCATTCGGCCCCACCACTGCCGGAAGAATGGACCCCTATGTACCGGTGTTCCAGAAGGAAGGGGCATCCATGATCATGCTGGCCAAAGGAAACAGAACCCAACAGGTGACCGATGCCTGTAAAGCATATGGCGGATTTTATCTGGGATCGCCCGGCGGTCCTGCAGCCCGTCTGGGCAAGGATTTCATTAAAAAGGTCAAACTTGTGGAATATGAAGAGCTGGGCATGGAAGCGGTATATATGATCAGTGTTGAAAATTTTCCCGCCTTTATTATTGTGGATGACAAGGGAAATGATTTTTACGCGAATTTACTGTAGCCGGTTTTCGGGCAATGTTTCAGACAAAGGATAACCATGGTCATGAAAACACGTATTGAAAAAGACACCATGGGGGAAATACGCGTTCCGTCTGATAAATACTGGGGGGCGCAGACCCAGCGGTCTTTGGAACATTTCAGGATCGGGACACGGAAAATGCCTGTTGAAATTATCAGGGCATTCGGGATTTTAAAAAAAGCCTGTGCCATGGTGAACCATGATCTTGGCCAGCTATCCAGAGCAAAGCGGGATCTGATCCTTCTGGTGTGTGACGAAATTATCCGGGGGGATCTGGAGGATCACTTCCCCCTGGTCGTGTTTCAGACCGGTTCCGGCACCCAGACCAATATGAATGTCAACGAGGTGATTGCCAATCGGGCCCATGTTCTGCAGGGGCATTGCCTTGGAAAGAAAAAACCGTTTCTGCATCCCAATGATGATGTGAACTGCTCCCAGTCTTCAAACGATACCTTCCCGGCTGCCATGAACATGGCGGCATACATTCTTTTAAAGGAAAATACCCTGCCCGGTCTGGCGGATCTGAAAGCCTGCCTGGATGATAAATCAAAACAGTGGGAAACCCTGGTCAAGATCGGCCGTACACATATGATGGATGCAACCCCCCTGACGCTGGGTCAGGAATTTTCAGGGTATGCGGCCATGCTGGATCAGGGAATCAAGCACCTGGATCATACCCTGATTCATCTGTCAGAGCTGGCCCTTGGCGGCACTGCCGTGGGCACGGGCTTGAATGCGCCTAAAGGATTTGATACACAGGCCGCACAAACAATTGCAGATCTGACAGGCTTTCCTTTTGTGACAGCAGCCAATAAATTTGAATCCCTTGCTGCCCATGATGCGATAGTAGCTTCCCATGGTGCTTTAAAAACCCTTGCTGCAAGCCTGATGAAAATTGCTAATGATATTCGGCTGCTGGGTTCAGGCCCCCGGTGCGGCATCGGCGAATTAATTCTGCCGGCCAATGAGCCGGGGTCATCCATCATGCCGGGAAAGGTCAACCCCACCCAGACGGAAAGTCTGACCATGGTGTGTGCAAGGGTTCTGGGCAATGATGTGACCATCAATATCAGCGGCGCCAGCGGCCATTTTGAACTGAACGTGTTTAAACCGGTGATCATTGACAGTTTCCTGGAATCCGCCCGGTTGCTGGGAGATGCGGCAAAATCGTTTCAAATGCATTGCGTGCAGGGATTGATGCCTGACAGACAGCGGATTAAAAATCATTTGAACAATTCGCTCATGCTGGTAACCGCACTGGCTCCCCATATCGGGTATGAAAAAGCCGCCCGGATTGCAAAAACCGCCCATGAAAAAAACATGACATTAAAACAGGCAGCTCTTGATCTGGGCCTGGTATCTGAAAAACAGTTTGATCAGTGGGTCATCCCCGAAGCCATGACAACCCCGCATGGATAGTTTTTGGGGATATTCAAATTTTAAATTATAAATAAAAAAATTAAGGAAGGATGGTGATCAAATGGCCAAGATCCAGTGGACAGAGGATTTCAGCGTAAACAATCCTGAGATTGATCAACAACATCAGCAGTGGATAGAAATTTATAATTTGGCCCATGACCGGATGATGAGTGATGAACCCAGTGCTGCAAAAAAAAATATCGGGAAAAATGCACTGACTGAGATGATGGATTATGGGAATTTGCATTTTTCGTTTGAAGAAGATTTTATGGAAAAAATCGGTTATCCGGATCTTCAAACGCATAAGCAGATCCATAAGGATTTTTCACAAAAGCTTAACCGGATCGCAGCGCAAATGGATCGCGGAGAATATATGTTGAACTCGGAAGTCATTAAGCTGATTGAGAACTGGCTGGTTCAGCATATTTTACACGAAGATCGCAAATACGCCCAGATGGGTTAAGGGGATGTCGAGGAATAAGTATTGCTGCACTGTTTTTTTTATGAGTTTGTTTTTTCAGCCAGGACAGGTTCCCAGAAGAAAAGCGTAAATGAATTTAATGTTTTTAAATGTGGAAGAAGGGCAAAATGTTTTGACTGATTGATCGCGTTCATGTTCTTAAGCCCATCAAGCCCGATGGTTTTGCTTAATTTTATCAACTGGACGTTGTCCAGAAGGCTTGCATATTCGTTATAAATATTTTCGTCCAGTATTATCCGCCAGGTTGGCTGGCCCTTCTGCGTGACTTCAATCTGCTGATAATTGATCAGTACATTCCATCTCTTTTTTTTAAGCTCCATGAAAGAGGATTTTGACTCATATACAGCCTGTTTTAAATTTTTAAACAATCTGGCGTCCCATCCAAAATGAATAAAAATTGAGTTCTCAAGCAATCGGGAAAGTTGCTTGAGAAAATCATACTGGCTGTTTTTGTTTAAAATAGTGGCAAATAAGGCAGGGCGATTATCGGGTTCATTCTCATCGGATTTAAGTTTAAGCCCGTGTGTTTTTATATTAAACGGCTTTAACCATTCAAATTCATTTTTCAGATTCAAGGATTGTCTGCTGTTAAAGTCTTCAAAAAGAAAATCTTTCATTCCTTCAGTCAGCGGGATCTGATAACAGTGTTTGTCTGCCGACAGAAGCTGCCGGATAAACAGGTATTCCATAAACAGGCGGTGGGTAAACCTTATACTGCCCTGGGGGCATTTATATATCAGGGAAAATGCAGTTTCCCTGAAAGGGTACACACTGATTTTCCATTCATCAAGTCTGGTTTTCAGCTCATCTGCGCAGATGATTTCTTCTTCTCTTATCAACCGGTTTAAAAACATATCGGCAGCTATTTTTTTCAAAAAACAGTTCAGCTCAGCTTTATTGGGCCAGAGATGCTGCTGGTGAACCCAGTTTTTAATTATATTTTCAAAAAGATAGGTTTTTGAGAGCAGTGTCGGCTGTTCAGGCAGTATGTCCGGAAGGTATCCCAGTGTAAGAGGGATCACGCCGTCAGAATTTGAATAAATGTATTTTAAGATAGATGCTTTTATATTGCTTTTCCAGACCGGGAGCATGCGGTTTAATATTTTTTGTGCTCTGGAATAGGTCATTTGCGGGATATAAAGGATTTGAAATTTATATAAACTATTTTCCCCGGTCTGCTGATTTAATATAATTTCATACCCTTTTTGAATGCTTCTGTATTTATAGTCAGGCATAAAATTGACAGTGCCGGTAATAATGACCTTTTTAAAATTTTTTGTTGTTTCAATGAGCTGGATAATTCTTTCGGAAGGGTGTAAAAATGCTCTGGTATCTTCATCCAGTCCATCCAGAAAAAGAGTGGTGTTGCTTTTATCCGGCACTGCCATGATCATCTGGTCTGCATTTTTTGAATTTAACGGGATCAGAATAAGCGGGTGTGTTTTTTTTGAGGGAAGTTTTTGAATCAGGGTATGAAAATTTAATGCAAAACAGGTCTTGCCCATGCCGGGTTCTGCCAGGATAAAAACAAGCCTGAATTGAGTTTTATGGTGATAAAACTGGAGCAGTGTCTGGGTTAAGTCTTTTTTAACAGCAGTTCTTTTGTCTGGTGACAGGTTCTGACATTTTAAGGGAACATAAAATTTTGCAGCCCTTAACACAGTGGGTTCATCATATATATTATTTTTAATGAAATATTGCAGCTGGTTCAGTCGTGAAGATATCTGCAGGACAGGTCCAAGAAGATCGATCCCTTTTTTCAGGATAAAGAAAAGAACAGTCAGACCAAGACCTGCAAAAAAAACTTTTATCAAAAGATCATTCATGGCGATGATTATTGCACAGGGGGGATTTTCAGTCAAACAGATAGGCGGGTTTGAAGGTGTTTAAATCCGGTGGTGGGTAATCATGTCTGTGCTGAAGGCAAATTTGTGATACTGACCTTTCAGACAGACGCGGCCTGCCACCCGGTTGTATTTTATTTTAAAATCAAAATTATTCAGTTTTGAATAAAAAGAGTCAAAAACAGCGGTATCGGTTTCCAGGTTGACATCACAAAGATCGTAAAGGTCAAATTCTTTTACCGCATGGTGGGTCATCATATAAAAACAGGCAGCAGACAGGTATCTGCAGTTTATTTCCTTGTATATTTCAGGATAGAATTTTGAGATATAAAGGCTTTTTGAAAAAATTTCATGCGAAACGATCAGTGTTCTGGAAATTTCTGTGTGTTTTTCTTTGCTGTATAAAAAATATTCAATGCATGAACAGTCTTTTTGAAAGGATAATTCAAACCGGTCAAGCAGTCCCGGCATATTATGATTTAAAAACTCCGGGTTATTGACCCGGAGTTCAAGGTTATTATTCATATCATGAATACATGCATGCTTTATTTTCCCGGCTCTCTTTAACAGCATTCAGATAACATTCATATCTGTCTTTACTGTTGCGGATCGCCTGATCGCAGTAAGTCATTTCAGATATCAGATGTTTTTGTTCCTGGGCTGTACAGTAATGATCAAAAGAACGGTCTGTTGTTTGATTTTTCATATTTTATCTCCCCTTAAATAAAGAGTGATTGTTTTTTTGCGGTACTGCATCCGTCATTAGCCATAAAAATAAATCCGCTTTTATTGTTGTCAATGTTGTGAGTGAATGTTTGCCTTGTTTGAAAAAAATCCGTATACTTCATCGTTAAATCATAATGCATAAGACAGGAGGCTGCAATAATGGAATATGATGTAAGTATCTTTGAACCATACCCTTTTAAACAGGGACAGAAAATCAGAATTGAAGGCTCTAAACGCTCTGGAGACTGGGAGGTTGTCGGGGTTACGGATGCAAAGGTCACTTTGAGATGCCCCATTTCCCAAAAAGAGTTTTCCTGGGACAGATTCTGTTATTTTGTTGAAGATAAACACACCGGCTGGCCCGGGGACTGATACCTGAAAACAGGCGATTGCTAAAAAAGGACCCGCTGAAAATGGATGTGATACTTATAATGGCAATGACTGCAGATGGCAAAATTGCCAGAAACTCAATGGAACTCATTGACTGGACAGGGAAAGCTGACAAAAAATATTTTGTTGAAAAGACAAAGGAAATCGGGGTCATGATCATGGGGTCAAAAACATTTGACACCATTGCAAAAATCCTGCCCGGCCGGAAAAGCATTGTAATGACCCGGGATAAAACCCGGACCAGCAATCATCCGGACCTGGTATTTACCGATAAATCTGCTGAGGAAATCCTTATGGATCTGGAGAATCAGGGCTTTGCCTCAGCCGCGCTGATCGGCGGGTCAATGATTAATTCTGTTTTCATGGAAAAACAGTTGATTGACTATATTCATGTCACTGTTGTCCCGCGCATCTTCGGCAAGGGCCTGTCCTTGTTTGATATGTCTTTTGATGTAACACTAGACCTTGAAGATACCCGGATCATTGAGGATGGATGCATTGTATTAAAATATAAGGTTAAATAATTTTAAACATTGGTTTACATTAGTGTTTTTTTATTTATAATGCCAGAGTTATAAAAAGAATATATGCCATGATAATGGTGTATTAAATATAAGGAGACTGAATGCATAAATTACTTAAAGACAGTCCGGGGCAAAGCGTGATGCTCCTGGGCAATGAAGCTATAGCACGAGGTGCTGTTGAAGCCGGCGTGGCATTTGCCACAACTTATCCCGGTACCCCTTCTTCTGAAATTTCGTTGAATCTTTTTCAGATTTCACAGGAATCAGATTTATATTTTGAATACAGCACAAATGAGAAAGTTGCATTGGAAGTTGCGGCAGCCGCAGCAAATTCCGGCCTTCGCACTTTTTGCATGATGAAGCATGTGGGGTTGAATGTGGCGGCAGATCCGCTGATGACGCTGGCATACGTGGGTGTGACCGGCGGAATGGTGATCCTGTCCGCAGATGATCCGGCCATGTTTTCCAGCCAGAATGAGCAGGACAACCGGTATTATGCCAAATTCGGAAATTTGCCCATGCTTGAACCCTCTTCCGTGGCAGAAGCCAAACAGATGACTCAGTATGCGTTTGAGCTGTCGGAAAAACTGCAGCAGCCGGTTCTTTTGAGAACCACAACACGGATTAATCATTCCAATGCCTTTGTCAGTTTTGGTCCCATACTTCCTGCAAAAACCAGAGGATTTTTTATCCCCGATCCCCAGCGGTGTGTGACGGTTCCGGCAGTTTCCCGCCAGTTGCATGTGAAACTGCTGGAAAGAATGGCAGCAGCCAAAGAGATTTCTGAAATTTCTGAATATAATCTGATTCAAGGATCAGGCCGTATGGGGATTGTGGCCAACGGGGTCAGTTTTCATTATGCCCTGGATGCGGTAAAGGATCTGGGGGTTGAGGACAAAACAAAAATATTGCGCATTGGATTTTCAAATCCCCTGCCGGAAAAACAGATTAAAGAATTTTTAGGCAGTTGTGATCGGGTACTGGTCATTGAAGAAGGCGAAGCCTTCATGGAAGAAGCGGTGAAAGCGTTTGGACAGGAGGCCGGCATTGTTATCCCTGTAGGCGGCAAGTCTGAAAAGCTGTTTTCTTGTTTGTCCGAATATGATCCGGCCATGGTCAGAGAAAAAATAGCACAGTTCTTTGGATTTGAGTATATGTTGCCTGAAAAGCTTCCCATGGATGATGTCCCGCCGATTCCGGTACGTCCGCCGAATTTATGTTCCGGCTGTTCCCATCGGGCGACCCTGTATGAAGTTCAGCAGGCAGCAAAAGATATGAATATCATCTGTCCTACAGATATCGGCTGTTATACGCTGGGATTTTTACCCCCGTTGAGCACCGGGGATTTTGTCATCTGCATGGGGTCTTCTGTGAGCACTTCCTGTGGATTCAGCAAAGCCACGGACCAGAAAATTGTTTCTTTTATCGGAGATTCCACTTTTTTCCATTCAGGCATCACAGGACTGGTGAATGCGGTTTTCAACAATCATAATTTTACCCTGGTCATTCTTGAAAATGATATCACGGCCATGACCGGCCATCAGCCGCATCCGGGTGTGGATATGCAGCGGTTCGGCCTTGACGGTCATAAGAAAATTGATATTGAAACCCTGGTAAAGGCAATCGGTGTGGAACAGGTTTCCATTATCAAGCCCTTTAAGGTGAAAAAGAGTATTGAAGCCATCCGGCAGGCGCTGGACTATAAAGGCGTGTCTGTCATCATCTCCCGGGAACCCTGTGCTTTGTATGCCAAAAGCCTTGGCTTGCTTCAACCCAGAGCGTTTGCAGTATCAGATCGATGTGTGGATCATAAGGAGTGTATTAACTCTATTGCCTGCCCGTCTTTTTATCTTGAAAACGGCAAGGTCAAAATTGATGCGCAGACCTGTGTGGGGTGTGCCGTATGCGCCCAGATCTGCCCTGAAAATGCGATTGTCCCGCTGAAAAATTAATTTTATAAAAGGTAATAAAGGATACACAGACAAGATGGAAACAACGCGATTGATTATGGTGGCAGTGGGAGGTCAGGGGAATCTTCTGGCATCCAAGGTGTTGGGAGAAGCAGCATTGATTTCAGGTGTGCCGGTCAGAATGAGCGAGATTCACGGAATGGCGCAGCGCGGTGGCGTTGTGGAGTCTGCCATTGTCTTCGGAGATGCGACCTCTACAATTATTTCTGATGGAGAGGCTGATATTCTCATGGGATTTGAACCGGCTGAAACCTTGAGAGCATTAAACCGCTGCAGTACAAAGACCCGGATTATTACCAATACAGCCATGCTTCCCCCCTTTACGGTCTCTATCGGCAGAGGGGTATATCCTGAAATAGAAACCATAAAAAAACTGCTTAAGGAAAAATGTGCCAGCCTTGTGGCGTTTGATGCCATGGCCCTGGCAAAAGAAGCTGGCAGCCCCATGAGTGTGAATATTGTTCTTCTGGGCGCCCTGGTTCAGTCCGGCGGGCTTCAGTTTTCAAAAGAAAATGTGATTGAAGCCATTAAACGCAGGACAAAAACCGCATTTCTGGATAAAAATCTGAAGGCGTTTGAATTGGGGTATCAGGCTGCATGTGGTTGAAAATAACTTAAATTAAGTAAATTTTTAATACTTTACTTGACAAAAACCAGCCGCTTGTCCTATTTTTCAAATTTTTGGCAGTAGAGAATGCGTTTTTAAAGTAAATATTTAGTGTAATACATAAATTTGAAAAGGAGGGCAGTGGTGAATTATTCACAATATGCCTCAAATCATGCCCGGCATATCCCGGATAAAATATGTCTGATTGAAAGAACTTCTGCAGCAGGCAGCAGAAAAGCGTTGACCTGGAAGCAGTTCAATGATGAGATCAACCGGACAGCCAATTATCTTTCTAACGAACTGGGGGTCAGGCATGGCAGTTTTGTTATGCATCTTCAGAATAATTCCATTGACTGGATCATTACGTATTTTGCCATTATCCGTCTTGGTGCAGTGGTTGTTCCGCTGAATTTCAGGTTTGAAACCAAAGATATCCTTTATGCGGCCCACTGCTGCAATCCTGATGTGTTTATTTTCGGTTCTGAATTTCTGGGCGTTGTGACACCTGCCCTGGAAGACCTTTCTTCGGTAAAACATTTTGTGTGTCTGGGACAGGATGTTCCGGACGGGATGATCCCGTTTTCGGATGTCCGGGCCTATGAAGACGTGTCTGATGCCATCGTCAAAGTGGCGCTTGATGACGGCCTGGCCATGATGTTTACATCCGGAACCACAGGAAGACCCAAACCGGTGCTGCATACCCATTATTCGCTGAACCATACTGCCATTGGCAACGGAATGAGTTATTATGTTCAAAAAGAGGACAATTATCTGATCTTTCTGCCGTTGTATCATTCCGGCACCATGTTTTTATGGGCGCCCTTTTATGCGACAGGCGCCTGCGGTACGATCCTTAAGGATTTTCGGGATCCCAAAGGCATTATTGAAACCCTGTCCAAAGAAAAATGTACAGACACACTGTTTGTGGTGCCCATTGCCATTGGCGTTTTGAATGCCATTGACAAAGGGGTGCTCAATCTTTCTGATTATGATCTGTCGTCATGGAAGCAGATGGAAATCGGTGCCCAGCCTGTCCCGTTTGATATTATGAAAATGCTGGTGAAAAAACTGCCCTGCCGGGTGTCCAATATCTATGGGATTACTGAGGGCGGCGGTGGCGGCACGTTTAATCTTTATCCTGAAGACGTGCTTTCAAAACCAGGATCCATTGGCAAACCCACCTTTGGTGTGGAGGCTAAAATTGTCGATGCCGATGGTCTCGAACTTCCTGCAGGCCAGGTCGGGGAATTGATTTTCAGAACCCCGAGAATGATGAAAGAATATTATTCCAATCCGGAGCAGACCCAGGAAGCCATTCAGGACGGCTGGCTGCATACCGGCGATCTGCTTAAGGCAGATGAAGAAGGCTATTTTTACATTGTGGACCGGATGAAGGATATGATTACCTCGGGTGGAGAAAATATTTATCCGGTTGAGATTGAAGATGCGCTGATGGAGCATCCTGAAATTGATGACATTGCCTGTATCGGTTACCCGGACGATCGCCTGGTGGAGATTGTTCTTGCAGTGATCCAACCCAAGGAAGGCAGACAGTTATCAGAGGATGCAGTACTTGATTTTGCCAAATCCAGACTTTCGCTGTATAAGGTTCCCAGAAAGATCATTTTTGATCAGGTACCCCGAAATCCCACTGGAAAGCTTATGAAACCGCAGTTGAGGGAAAAGTATACAGGGCGTAAAGAAGCCTTTAAAAAGCTGGATTGAGCATTTGGTGCGTTGCGCACCAAGGATAGGAATAACCCAAATAAAGAGAGGAACCAAACAATGAAGCTTAGAATTTTAGGTCTGACAGTTTTGATCATTCTTGCCGGCTGTTTTATGATGTCTTCGCCTGTTCTTGCAGCAGAAGCACCTTCCCTTGATCAATGGAAGCCTGCTTTTGATCCCAAAGGGGCAAAATATAAATGTGTTGTTTCAAATGTTTCCCACCCGGCCCTGGTCGGTGTCGGGGCAGGGTTTGAAATGCGCGATGAAGTCTGGAAGAGAACCAATGGCCAGGTGTTTATTGACTTTAAACCCTTCAGCATGCTGGGCGGTGAAGTGGAAGTCTTAAATATGCTGCAGATGGGTGCAGTTCAGGGTATGGGCGTTTCATCGGTTGCATCCACCAATCTTGGGCCAAGATTCGGTGTGGTGAATATGCCTTTTCTGGTGGATTCCTATGACAAGCTTGATGCGTTCACTTCAGATAAAAAACTGTTCAACCATTTCCTGAATGCCATGGATCATCAGGGGATTACAGGTCTTGATATTACAGGTTATGGAACATATGGATGGGCCACCACCACGCCGGTTCGAAATATTGCCGAGGCCAAAACGGTGAAATTCAGAATTGCAGAAGCTGCTGTAAATCAGTTGTCCTATAGAAACTGGGGATTCAATCCGGTATCCATGCCCTGGCCTGATGTGCCCGTTGCCCTGAAGCAGGGTGTCATTACAGGTCTTGACCATACCCTGACCGTTTGCAATGTAACCAAAAAATTTGAAGTGGCCAGATATTTTACACAGATCAATTATGCCCAGGGGCTGTTTATCTGGATTTTCAATAAAGCATGGCTGGCCAATCTGCCGGACGATGTCAGGGAAGCCTTTGTTGCAAGTATTCATGATGTGGCTGCCAAAAGCCGTCTGAAAACCCGACTGGAAGAAGAGGCCAATATTGAAAAAGCCAAAGCTGCCGGTGTTGAGTTTTTCAAATTGTCAGATCCTGAAATGGCGATCCTTAAAGAACAGAGCCGTGGAACTTATGAAAAATATGCCGGTGAGATTAACAAAAATTATCCCGGTGACACCTATCAGCCTGACAATTTTCTTGGAGAGGTTCAGGGGCTTCTCAAAGATCTATAGCCTGGTGATATACTTTTAATACTCAAGGATCCGGTTTATGCCTGGAAAAATCTCACACAAATTTGATCGACTGCTGACGCGCATAGAGGAGTGGACCCTGTTTGTCATTGTTATGGCAGCGTTGGTTTCACTGTTTGCCAATGTAGTGCTGCGGTACGGGTTTAATTATACCCTGGCCTGGAGTGAAGAGCTGGTGAGGATTGTGATTATTTATTCCACATTTCTCGGGGCAAGCGTAGCCATCCGCCAGCGGTCAATGATACGTATTGATGCGGTGGTTCAGATTTTTCCAGGGCTTAAAAAGGGTCTGACCTTATATACGAATATTCTCATGATAGGATTTTCCTGCATGCTGGTGTATTACGGTTTTCAGATGTGCCGGATGCAGATGGTTACGGATCAGAAAACCATTATCATGCAGATTCCCCTTTTTATTGTTTTCACCATCATCCCGATCAGCGGGGTGATGATCTTTATCAGAACCGTTCAGGTCATCATTCAGGATATTAAGGGCAGCGGTCATGCAGATCAGTGATATTCTTATTCTCTTTATTCTTCTGGGATTTATGGTGACCTATGTCCCGGTCTTCCTTTGTCTGTTTTTTACTGCAGCTATCGGTTTTGTAGCGTTTTTAGACATGCCCCTGGCAGTACTGGCCCAGACCCTGTTCCGAAGCCTTGACAAGTTTGCCCTTGTGGTGGTGGTGTTTTTTATTCTTTGCGGCAATATCATGAGCCGGGGAAAAACCGTTGAAAAACTGATTAATCTGGCCAATGCCCTGGTCTCCTGGCTGCCCGGCGGACTTGGCATGGCAGGTGTCATCGGCTGCGGCCTGTTTGGTGCGATTTCCGGGTCCACCGTGGCAACAGTGGTTGCGCTGGGGGGGTTCATGATCCCGGCCCTGATTAAAAACGGGTATGATGAAGATTATACGCTGGGCCTGATGACCACATCCCCCAATCTGGGTGTTATCATTCCGCCCAGTATCGGCATGATTTTATATTCCATGATCAGCAATGTCTCGCTGGAAGGGCTTTTCCTTACCGGATTCATTCCGGGTTTTCTGATTATTTTATGCGTGTGTATTTATACGTATATTTTATATCGGAAGAATACCAATGTGAAACGCCTGCCTTCGCCAGCTCCGGCGCAGCTTGCCGGGATTCTGAAAGAAGGGTTCTGGGCTGTGATGCTGATTGTTATGATTTTTGGCGGAATTTTTTCCGGTGTGTTTACAGCCAATGAAGCTGCTGTCGTCGCCTGTGTGTATGCTTTTTTTGTGGAGCTGTTCATCTATAAATCCATGGGATTCAGACAGGTAAAGGAAATCACGGTGAGTTCAGCTGTGACCAGTGCAACCCTGCTGCTGATCGTTGCAGCGGCTACCTGCTTTGGACGGTATCTGACCTTTGAAAATATTCCCAACCGGATCGCTGAACTTGCAGTGGGCAGTATCAGTTCGCCCATTGTATTTTTGCTGGCCATGAACATTCTGCTGCTGATTGTCGGAATGTTCATGGATATTATTTCAGCCACCTTGATTCTGGGACCGGTATTCATACCGCTTTTAGAACCTTTTGGTGTTAATCCCATGCATTTTGGTCTGATCATGACAGTGAATCTTGGCATAGGCTACTGCACACCGCCCATGGGGGTGAGTCTTTTTATTACCGGTGCAATTGCAAAGCGGGATATTATTTTTGTATCCAAATCCGTGATGCCGTTTTTAATCATTCAAATTGGTGTTTTGTTCTTTCTGACGTATTTTCCTGATCTGGTTCTCTTTTTGCCCCGACTGTTCAATTATTACTGATTTTTTCCCCTTGTTTTTAAAATATATTTAAATTATTCATAATCATTATACTGTTTTTGATTTGAGTGTCCTTGTTTAAAAAGCAGGTATTGTCTGTTTGGCTTTATACTGTTTTGAGATTAAAGGAAGAAAATGGCTGAAAAATCAGAAAATCCGGTTCAGGTGGATGACAGGTATAAAACTATTCTTGACCTGATGACAGACGGATACCTTGAAACCGATCTTAAAGGAAATATCACCTTTTTAAATAAAAGTGCTGCCAGAATTTACCAGCGCAGCCAAAATGAAATGATCGGCCTCAATTATAAAGACTATATGCCGCCGCTTGAGGCAAAAAAAATATTTCAAAGTTTCAATGCGCTTTACCGGGAAGGAGACTCCGGCCAGATTATTGATTATGAAATTATCGGCAAAGACGGCACTTCTGTATTCTGTGAAACCATTACAAGCCTTTTGCGGGATAAAACAGGTCAGCCTGTGGGGTTTGGTGGTGTGATCCGGGATGTGACGGAAAAAAAACAGCTGGCTGAGCAGCTCAAGCAGAGTGAAGAAAGCTACCGGCGGGTCATGGAACTGGCCCCGGATGCCATTACCATTACCCGGGTGGCGGACGGCCGTTATCTTGAGATAAATGATACGTTTTGTCTGCAGACCGGTTATCTGCGAGAAGAGGTCATTGGCCGGACAGTTGATGAACTCAATATCTATGCCAATCCGGAAGATCGTGCAAGAATTATTCATGCCCTTCGCAGCAATGGCCGCGTTTCAGAGATGCGCGTGGATTTTCGCCACAAAGACGGTTCGCCTCTTTATGATGTGGTGTCTGCCCGGTTTATTCAGTTTAAAGGAGAAGAATGCATTCTTTTTGTGGCCACCCTGATCAACTCCCTGGTCGAGGCACAGAACGCTTTAAAAGAAAGTGAAATCCGTTCTCGAACCATTCTGGAGGCTGCCCCGGATCCGATTTGTCTGACCCGCATAAAAGACGGTAAATACATCATGGCGAATGAAACATTCTACCGGCGGACAGGCTATTCACCCGAAGAGACCATCGGCAGGACAGCATATGATCTGAAAATTTATGCCAATAAAAAGGACCGCAAATACTTTGTCACCGCATTGCTTAAGGATGGTCAGGTGGACGGTATGGAGATCCCTACAAGATATAAGGACGGCACAGTGTCATTTCAATTGTGGTCGGGCCAGATACTTGAATGGGATGGAGAGCAGTGTGCGCTGGTGGTTGCCAAAGAAATTGATGATCTGAAAAAAACCCAGGCCAGGCTTCGTGAAACTGAAGCAAAATTCCGGGAACATCTTGAAGCAATGGTCAAAAAACGGACTCAGGAACTGGAAGATGCACAAAAAGAGCTGGTTAAAAGAGAAAAACTGGCTGTCCTGGGTCAGTTGACGGCCACGGTGAGCCATGAACTGCGCAATCCGTTAGGCGTCATTCGCTCATCCAATTTTTACCTGAAGCGTAAAATCAAGGACATGGATGAAAAAATCAGTAAACATATTGAGCGAATTGATGAGCAGGTGGGCTTGTGCGACATTATTGTAGCAGATCTGCTTGAATATACCCGGGGCCGACCGGCCTCCATTTCAAGGCAGCCTTTGCAGCACTGGATAGAAAAGGTTGTTGAGCAGATAAGAGAGACAGAAGATTTTAATATTGAACTGGATATCCCTGGTGATCTGCCACTGGTGCCCCATGATCAGGAAAAGATGCGGCGGGTGGTGATTAATCTGCTGGGAAATGCTGTTCAGGCTGTCCGCACCCGGCAGGAGACAGCGCAAAAGGAGAAAAAATCCTTTGCGCCTTTTGTGGAGCTGAAGATTTTTCAATCAAAGGGTCAAATGTATCTGCAGGTGTCGGATAACGGTATCGGGATGGATGAACTTACCCAAAAGCATGCATTTGAACCACTGTTTACCACCCGTTCCCGGGGAACCGGCATAGGCCTTGCCATTGTCAGTAAAATTACTGCTGAACATGGTGGCTGGATTGAACTTAAATCTGAAGAGAATAAAGGGACAACCATGACAATTATATTGCCCTCAGGTTTTACAGAAAAGGATGCGGATCGATTTTCTGGATGTCGGACAGATAATTCTGATAATTTGTAAGATAAAAAGACAGGGGTTTTGAAAAATTTTTTCCCAGAATCCCATCCACAAACAGTCGGCTGATATACTGTTCCTGCTCCAGGATTTTCTGGGATTGAATAAACAGTATTTTTTCTTCTGGTGTCAGTCGGGAAACCATATCCAGCATGGTCATTCGTGCCCTTGGCAGATACATCCAGAAATAAAAAAGATCAAGGGCATTGATAATGATCATGACGGCAAGATCCCTGACCTCTGAATTCCTGCTGATAAAAAGCTTTTCAGGTTTTTCAAGTATTTTCATTTCTTCTGTTTCGGGGAACAGAAGTTCAAGTTTGGTATAGGTTTCAAACAGGTCTGAAAATTTTTTGCCAATGTCCCTTTTTCTCAAGTCCAGATTGGAGAACCGGTCCACCGTGCCTTCTATCAGGCCTGCTACCGTGTCTGATGCGGCTTTTGAAATAACAGCAGCCCATTTTTGAAGAACACTTTCAATGGCAGGCACATGATAAAACATCAGAATTGCGCCGATGATGCTGTTAAAAAGGATAGCTACAGGGATGGAAAGAATGCTTCTGAAAAAATTACCTGTGATCATTCCTTTGGGAAGGCCGCGAAAGGCATTATGGGAGGATAAATAAATTCCATTGGCAAGACCCATGACAGAATAGAGAAGGATAGGACTGGTGGACATTGTGACACCGAAAGTCCGGTCCAGAATAAGGGTTTTGACAAGATAATCCAGGATAGGCACGGAAAAGCCTGTAAAGAAAAGAGAATCTGTCAGCCGGTCCCAGCTCACATAATCATTCCATTTGGTCAGCGAAGACCGGTTGATGCCGCCGCCACCCAGAACCGATTGCAGGATCACCCGAAAACCGGTAATGCCAAACCAGATAACAGCCCCGAAATAAGCCAGAAACCACCAGTCCTTGGTCAGAGAAAAGCAAAGGAAAGCCGGGATAAATCCTCCCAGAATTTTCAGGCCGTTTTTCAGTTTGGTGTTCAGGGTCTGCCAGGAAGCAGGAGATTTTTTCTTTTCTTTTTTCAACAGGTCCAGTTTCAGGTTGTTTTTGCCTTCCTTTTGAACTCCGCTCAGGGTAACCACATTGCCAAGGGTCTTCATGTCCAGTGCAAAGGATTCAAATACCCATTCCCGTGTCTTGACCGGCAGAATCTGTTCAAACCCCGGAAGCCACCTGAATTTTTTTATCACCCATTTCAGGACAGGGGAAAGCTCGTTCAAGGCAAAGGTGGTCACCCGTCGGCTGATATTCATATTTGCCGGCAATATCAGGCGTTTTACCTTGTTTTTACGGATTTGTGCCCTGGCACCTGCGGAAAGGGTGGGAATAATGCAGAATCCCATACCATAAGTCTGATGGGCTTTCCCGGTTGAATCACTGCCGATTCTGGATTTAAGGGGCCGGATGGTGTACATGTCTTTTAATGCATCAATATCATGAAGAATATTGAGCAGTTTTTCCAACCGGTCTGCTTTGTCAGAATAATCGGATTTTTCCACGGCCAGGATAATCTGCCGGACCACCCGTTTGAGTTTTAACAGGCTTCCGGAATTGATGGATTTCTGGAGGACGTTGATGAAAAAGAGGGGAGCAGGATCATCGGATGCAAAATCCTTTAGATTGATGATTTCAAGCCGGTTCACATAGCCGTCTCCGTCATACAGGATTTCGATCACATCTTCAGGCTTCAGATTGGCCAGCTTCAGGGTAATCCTGAAATCATGGCGAAGTTTTCTGACCTCAAAAAGCAGGTCCTTGAAATCCAGTTTGAGGCGATCGGGTATATCCGCATCAATACTGATAGAAAACGGATGGGGCACCTTCGGGTGTTTCAGGGGACTTAAATAATTTACAATCACATCCTTTGTTGAAAAGGAATCCATTTTTTCGACCTGGCTTTTTATGCGTTCCTTTTGAGCCGGATCTGCCTTTTCATACGCCTGGTTCAGCTCCTCAAGACGCTGTGACATGGCCTTTACGGCAAGAGAATGAATATATTCTCCCAGATGGGGAATAGAGGGCAGTCCGGGTACGGCAAACTTCAGAAACGTTTCAGTCTGTAAGGGCTCAAGATCAATGTCCAGATCCTGGCACATGTCTTCCAGACAAGTTTGGTTAAAGCTTTCAAGAATTCGCAAGACATATCTTTCCTGATATTTCAGAACCGCCTTGCCCTGTTCCATGAATGACACCACATGGGGTTCAGCCAGAAAGCACAGAAAAGATTCAGTATCAGGCAGACCCCTTGATACCCAGATAAAGGAGATATAGCGGTCCCGGTACCGGGCCCAGAATTCAATCCCGATGCGAAGGTCGATTTCCATGATCCGGGCAGCCTGGATGAGTTCGGTTGCAAACCGGGGTTCAATGCAATGATAATAAATCACCCGTAACCTGCGGATACCCATGATCCAGGCATCCATGATGAGATGGGTGGGCGATTTTCTGCCCGAGGTATTGGCATCATGAACATGATCGTCAAAAGCAATCTGGTCCCATTCTTCAGGCATTTCCAGAAGGTGGTAATGCCTGAGCAGCCGTCTGATCACCCTGGGTTTGCCAAAGGCTGCCATGCGGAAACTGTGTGCCAGTTCAAGCTGGAGCGCATAGTTTCCCCTGGCCCTGACCAGCTCTTTCATGATCTGAAGCAGAACCCTGGCTGTATTTTTGGGCATGGAACCGGCAGTGGTATTCAGGATTTCATCTTTCAGGCCCTGCAGGGCCTGGAGTCGGTTTTCAATCACCCCCCGCTCCATGGATTCCAGAAGGGAAGCAATGGCATAGGCCGTACGAAGGCCTTTTGATTCAGCCAGTTCCTTGATTCCCAGGGGATGAAAAAAAGGATAATACAGCTTTCGGGTATATCCCAGGGTTTTCCCTGCATCATAGACGGAATTAACAATCTTGATCAGATCGTGGTCTCGCTTGTCGAAAAACAGATGCCTGAACTTCAATATTTTTCCGAATCCTTATCAAATGGTGTCCATTAATAAGAAAGCTATACCACGGCATCCAAATCTATTCAACATTCATTCGTGATCTTGTCAGGGGCGGTTTAATTGATGTCGATCCGTGAAAAAAAATTATGACCTGACAAATTCAAGCAGTAATGAAAAATTGTGTTCATCCGCTGCTTTCAAAGCCGCTATATATCTTGCACGGCTATCTCCTTTTAGGGATAGATTCTTTTTCCCCCAGGAGAAAGGTTCTTTTTTGAATATTTTTTCCAAAATAAGGTCAGCTGCATATCTTGATAGGCGGCCATTACCATTTGAAAATGGATGGATAAAAACAAGCCGGTGATGTGTGTCGGGATCAAACCTGTTATCTCATCATACTCAAGTTGTGTGGCACTGTCTGAAGGATCAATCATTTATAGATTTTATCCCATAGTTTTGATGGAGATTCCAGTATTTCTTCAATCATATTTTCTAAAGCTTCTTTGGCGTGTTTGTCAGACAGCTCCTGGGCTTCAAGATACATATGATGAGAGACTGTGTTCATTCGCTCCATAGCAATACGAGCTGCCTGTGTTCTGGCTGTATTTTCAAGAGTTGTTCTGGGCGCAAAACCATATACAAACACACAATCCAGTTGATCCGCGACCTTTTCCAATGTTTTAACCGTCAGCGAACCTGACAGTTCATCTTCTTCAATTTTGGAAATTCGGGACTGGCTGACTCCCAGGCGATGCGACAGTTGACGCATGTTCATCCCCAAAGCATCCCTGATGGCTCGAATCCAGCCTCTGCTCGGCCGGTTTGCTGCTGCTGGTGTTAAAAAAACCTGAAGCGTTTCATCCAGTTGTTTTCTCGCTTTTTTGAGTTGTCTGTATTTCATTTTTATCACATATATATTATTTTTTCAAAATTATTTATCACATATAAATGATAATAATCTAAATGTCAATTATATATGTGTATAAATTGAGCCTATTGTGCTGCGGTTTGATGTCTCACTTGCCCCATTTCCATTCTTTGAGTTGAATCCCGTTTTCCTTGAGTTCCAGCAGCCCTTTTTTGAACAGACCGCCAACCGCTCTTTTGAATTCTTTCTTACTCATGGAAAAATGCTTTTTGATGTCTTCAGGTGTGCTTTTGTCATGGCAGGCGACAAATCCGCCAGCTTCTTTCAGAACATTGACAATGGTATCTTCAGAATCTTTTACAGAACTGAATCCTGGCTGTTATTGTGGGTGTAGTGATTCTGATCCTTTTCCCCCAGATCATTCTTTTTTTGCCCCGCCTGATGTATTCGTAACACCGGCGGGGACTTGTGATTCACAACACTCTATTTGCGGTATTTTCTGCTGATCCCGGCCAGCCCGGCCAAGCCTGAAAATAAAAGCAGCAAGGTGGACGGGACTGGAACGGTCTGTCCAACCATGAGATTATCCAGACCAGTCTCTTCATTCCCTCCGCTGATTTCATGGGGTTCATACCACTGGATATAAGCAAGGGGGGTATCGGCAACCACCCCGAAGAAAACCGGGACCATGTTAGCGGTCTGAGAAAGCTCGACAGAATAATCTGTTCCGTCTGAAAAGAAAAGCCTGACCAGCCCGTTGTCCACTGCACTGTCAGGAATTCCTATCTCCCAGGATTTGATCTCAAAGGCAGCTGCTGTGTATTGATACACCGGATTAAAATTGATCTGGTAATATGCATTGCCCTGCATTCTGGGATCATTTTGTGTCGTATCATAAGCAAAAAGTATCTTACCGATCAACTGGCTTTGGGGCGACCAGTCATTCCCGATGGTTAGATTGCTCATGTTCGATGTCACATTAACCCCGGAAGGAAAAGACATCCCCCCTTCAAAGGTTTCTGTCTCAAAGGTTGCCGATGCCTGACTGTAGCTTGCCAGATCACTGTAAACCGTGTATGTGGCAGAAAAACCAGGGGGTGCCATCAATAAAATAATCAGTCCTGTTTGAATAAGAAGATGAAACATCATACGCATTTTAACCGTCTCCTTTTTTAAAAAATATTTATTATCCGCTCTGAAAACGTTTTATATTATCTGTATTTTTCTCTTTACCCCTGCTATTCCCAGCAGGCCTGATCCCAGAAGAAAAACTGCTGAGGGCACGGGAGTAGATGTTATTGGAGATGTATAGCTGTATTCAACGGTCATATCTCCACCTGAAATCAAATTCAAAGATAATGGATAAGTTGTACTACCAGCCATAATGGCTATGGATTGATATAAATCGATTGTATTTGATACAAGGAAGAAAGATAGATGACTGGCATCATTAAAGGTGTAATTATAATCAAAAGAATGCCCCAATGAGAGATTAAGCCCTTGTCCTGTATCCTGGACATTAAAAGTAAAAGGCGCTGGAGTCCCGACTCCCGTAAATGTCTGCATAACCAGAACATTGTAAGAATAAGGCACTGGGACACCCATTCCAATGATCTGAGGCTGGTTTGTAAAATCAAGCTGCATTGTGCCGCTTATGGAAATTCGAACCTCATCCAGAGAACCTGACAGCGGATCAAAGGGATTTATCGAAATCGTATCATGCGAATTGACGGCCGCAAGGCTGCTGGCCGCAGAAAAACTGCTGATTTGAGAGATCAGGGCTGCATTGGACTGCTCAACAGTCGTCACAGAGAAAACAACGACAACTAACAAAAAGAATTTTCGTATCATTTTTACTCCCGAATAAAATAGTGGCAACAAAAACCTTCCGAGAGTTTAGCAAAAAGCATGCCTCAAATTTTTCAACACAAACCTTCTTGATAGACAGGTGTCTTGACGATCTTGTTCACTCCCCCTGATGAGTTTTTTAATAGTCTGTGTAATTATTGCTCTAAATCTATTTATATATTTTCCTAGAACTGAGAGAATTTTGTTATGATTTTTTTAAAAAATTGTATTTCTGGCGTTTGCATGATGTTCGGATATGGCCATGAAAAAAATCAATATCATTCATCAAAAACCGGAATCCGATAGTCCTCATCCAGAATTTTTTTATTAGAGACAAAAACTATTTTAGAAAAACTGGTTTAACCCGTGTTGCCCTCGGTTTGATGTCTCACTTGCCCCATTTCCATTCTTTGAGTTGAATCCCGTCTTCCTTGAGTTCCAGCAGCCCTTTTTTGAACAGACCGCCAACCGCTCTTTTGAATTCTTTCTTACTCATGGAAAAATGCTTTTTGATGTCTTCAGGCGTGCTTTTGTCATGGCAGGCGACAAATCCGCCAGCTTCTTTCAGAACATTGACAATGGTATCTTCAGAATCTTTTACAGAACTGAACCCCGGCTGTTTTAGGGTCAGATCGATTTTTTTATCTTCCCGCAGCCGCATGATGTATCCGGTGCATGTGTCCCCGACTTCCAGATCCTGATAAATTTCATTGATATACAGCATGCCGTAGTATCGGTTGTTGATGACAGCCATGATACCGATATTGGTCCGGGAGTGAATCAGCAGGTCTACTTTTTGACCTTCTTTGAGCCCTGTGGTGTCTTTGTCACAGTTTGCCGATATTCTGGCTGTGCCGTAAACCCTGCCTGTGGAGTCATCAAAACAGATTTTTATCAGATAGCTTTTGCCGGTAACCATGGTGTCCTGCTGCTCGCTTTTGGGCACCAGCAGGTCTTTTTCCAGCCCCCAGTCCATGAATGTGCCAAAGGGCGTGATATCTTTTGCTTCAAGGAAAGCAAAATCACCGACAATGCCTTTGGGTGTCAAGGTGGTTGCAATGGGGCGGTCTTCGGAGTCTGTATAAACAAATACAGTGAGGGTGTCTCCGATCCGGGTGCCTTCGGGAACATATTTTAGGGGCAGAAGAATGCGATCTTCTCCGGATGTCAGATATAATCCGAACTCGACTTTGGTGTCGACAACCATATCGTTATATTGTCCTGTTTTCAGCATGGGTTTCCTGTGTTTCCTGTAAGGGTGAAGGGGTTTGTTTAAATACTTAACCGGATGTGGTTTCCATGGTCAGGCATGCCGCACCAAAGGCAGCTGTCAGCCTGGGATTCGGGGGCACCAGAATGGGGTGGCCAATGATTTGTCCGATGGCTTTGGCAAGTCCTGCATCTTCTCCGCCACCGCCGGTGAGCACCACATCAGGGGCAAGCTTTATTCTTTTGAGCAGCATATTGACTTTGGAGGCCATGGCCTTGTGAACACCGGCAAGAATATCAGCGGGTTTTGCACCTTCTGCAATGCGGGAAATGGTCTCAGATTCAGCAAAAACCGCACAGTTGGTGGAAAATTTTATCGGATGTTGTGATGTTAATGAAAGCTCCCCGATTTCTTCAATGGGCACCTGGAGGATTCTGGAGATGACCTGTAAAAAACGACCGGAACCTGTGGCGCATTTTTCACTCATCAGAAAATCGGCAATTTTCCCTTTATCCGTGATTTTTGCTGTTTTTGTGAACTGTCCGCCAATATCAATCAGCGTTCTTGCGGATGGAAAAAATACATGGCATCCTCTGGCCTGGCAGGAGATATCAGACATGGGTCTGGCATCAAAGGGCGTGCTTTGTGCGCCAAGGCCGGTAACCCCGATACCGCAAAGATCCTCCCTGCGGATCTTCGCTGCGGCCAGTGCCTGGGTCATGACCGTTGTGGCTGCGGTTTTATAATTGCCCCCTGAAGGGATCAGGGCCCATCCTGTTATTTTTTGATTGCTGATAATGACAGCCTTGATGGAGACAGAGCCCATGTCCAGTCCGGCATAATATTGGTTGATTGTATTCATGAGAAAAAACGGACATCCTCTTTTTTTCTGGGAAGTTCAGGTTTGATGCCGCGCATGAACAGATCTTTTCCAGCCAGCGCTGCACCCAGGGCTCCGGTGATAAAAGGCTCCGGTGGTATAAGCACAGCAAATCCTGCCTGGAATTCAATGGCTTTGATCAGGCCCGGGTTTTTGGCACCGCCTCCGGTGACCACGATATCTTTTTCAATTCCCAGCCTGCGGGTCATGTTCACTACGCGCTCTGCAATGGCCTGATGCAGTCCTGCGGCAATCTGAGCAACATCAGCACCTTCGGCCAGGCGGGAGGTGACTTCATGTTCTGCAAAGACCGTGCACATATTGGAAATCTGGACAAAGCCTTTTGCAGCAAGCGAGATCTCTCCCATTTTTTCAAGATCAATCCCCAGGGTGTCTGCAATCACTTCTAGAAATCTGCCGGTTCCGGCCGCACATTTGTCATTCATGACAAAATCAGCCACTTTGCCCTGACTGTCCAGTTTAATGCCTTTGGAATCCTGGCCGCCGATATCGATGATGGTGCGGGCTGTGGGAAAAAGGGAACGGATACCGCGTGCATGGCAGGTGATTTCTGTGATCTGTTTGTCACTGAATGGCACGTTGATGCGCCCATAGCCTGTGGCAACAATGAAATCCAGCGCGTCAAAGGAAAGTTCTGCATGGCGGATGGTGTCTTCCATGACCCGGAGTGCCAGGTGGCGGTGTTCAGCGCCGGTGGGCCCGATATGGGAGGCCAGTATGTTTTCATGTTCATCGGTGATGACCACTTTTGTCATGGTGGAACCGATATCAATTCCCGCAAAAGGCATACTTACTCCTGATCTGTCCGGGCTTCCAGAGCATCTATAAATGCGCCGATTTGCGCTTTCCACTGGGCTTCTGAATAATCTCTTAAGTCCACCATATCCGATACCAGCTGCATCATGGGCAGATCACAGTATTTACCCAGCTCGGTTTTGATATGGGTCTGTCCGACAGTGGTTGCCCGGCAGGATCTGCAGGCATGAAACATGACGCCGTCAATGGCATAATCCTTTATGATGCCCAGCAGTTTTTCCACAGTGGGGTTGCCGCTGTTTTGCCGGGCTTTTTCATGATAGGCAGTGGCCCGCAGCCAGGTTCTCCAGGCCAGAAAATCCACAGGATCGGTGACATGGGACGGGACCTGGACCGGATCAAACCCGCGGTAAACATTTTCAATGGCAAACACGGCACCGAAACTTTCAAAATAATTAAAGATCCACAGCGTATGCCAGGGCGGAAGACCGCCGCCATACAGGATGCGGTATTTTTCGTCCTTGATGACACCAATATGGTTGTCAGCCTTGTATTTTACCTCATCATACAGTTTCTGGTAAAAGTCCACGGCTTTCTGAGTACCGGTGTAATAATGCCCTGCCACCATGATGCTGAAATGATCCTGGGACGGCATGGGGCTTGGAATTGCCACTCTGAGCCGGTCGATATCATACCACAGCTGCCAGGCCTTGTCGCCCAGCCGGATGGCTTCCCATAATTTTTCCTTGTCCATTTTTGTGTGGGTCTGTTTTTCACAGAATTCGATCAATCCCTGGAACTGCTCTTTCTGGTAATTGATATAATAATCTCTGACCCGGTTTAAATCTGCCTGGGGCGGAGGCGCCACCACATCAATACTGAAGGTGGGTGCTTCCAGATACCGGCTGGTGGCCTGGTACCATTTAAAGCGCGGGTCACAGATGGCAGAACTGCCGATCATCATGTCCGGCAGGGGCATGCCGCCGTCCGGACTTCCCTCCGGGATATGGCCCAGCTCCTTTCTCAGACTGTCAAAGCCAAGTCCGATGCGGGCATAAGAGCACAGAACCTGGGAGTACCCATCTGCCTCGGCCCTGAGCAGAAACCGGTCCATGTCACGCTTGGCCGCACAAAGCCCTGCATAGTTTTCCGTGGGAAGGGGAACAATATCCATGGCACGCAAAATTTCATCATAGTGAGAGGCCACCATCATATAGGCAACTTTTTTGCCGTTTTCGCGGGCTTCATGGGCAGCCTTATAAATATCCTTGACCATGGGCCGGACTTCGCGTGCGGTATCGGTGCCTTTGACAGCAGTGGTTTTGACTTGCGATTGGGTATCCATATATATTTCCTTGTGTTTAAGTCGGTTGGGTCAGATTTATATCATCATTTCCAAAAATGCCTGAATCCGCGTCCTGAGCTGTCCAATGGTGGATGTGGAATAATCATCTTCAATCATCAGCACGGGCAGGTTCTGTTTTGCCAGATATTCTTTCAAATCCGGTCCTTCCAGTTCACAGGTATCGCAATAGCGGACAATATAGAAAATTGCACCTTCGGCACTCCAGTCAGCGGTGAACTGTCTGATATATCCAAACCGGTTTTCAAGATCTTCTTCGCGTTCACCCACCTGGGTTGATAGACTGCGCGGGCAGTGGGTGCCCAGATATTTTTGTACCAGCCCGTCAAAGGGATCATCGGTCTTTGGCGCATCTTCCCAGAAGAATCGGGTGCCGGTGCACAGATCATCTATCACAACATGGGCGCCGCAGTCTTCGACCAGCTGGATAAAGGCAATATCATCAATTTCATTGCCCCAGATGAAAATCCGCGGCAGGCCGTCAGGTTCCGGGATTGGCCGTTTTCTGACCTCATCCATGAATTCCTGGATCAGTTCAATGTGTTCTGTGGCCGGAATGCCCATGCCGGCCACAAGGAGTTTGGTGATTTCCGTGCCGCTGAGCCGGGGCGGGTTTTCTTTTCGAAGTTCGTAAAGTTCTCTGAGTTTTGCCCTGCGGTGGTTATATAAATTGACCGCATCTTTGAGTTTTTCAATCTCCAGTTTTTTACCTGCAAATTCTTCCAGACAGCTGACAAAATACAGCAGTTCGTTTTTATAAAAGGCATCGGATGACGGGCCCATCATGTGCGGCACATTGACAAAATGGTTGAAGGGGGACGGTGTGTTGGCCCGCCAGATATGGTACATCCGCTCAATGGTGTCGCAGCTGTGGGGGGCCACAAATCCGTCCAGGAATTTATATTCACCTTTCAGCGCCTTGTTAAAGCAGCTTCGGGCAAAGGGGCATGCCATGGGTTCAAGCAGCGCATCAGCCTCATCAATGGCTTCGGTCTGGCTGCCCTGGATCCGGTAGGGGATCATGCCAAGGGCAGTGATGATTTCTTCGGGAACAAAACAGCAGAAATATCCAATAATTTTTTCTCCGGCATCGTGCAGTTCCCGGGCGCGGTCTCCCCGGTTGTTATAAATGGCTTCAATTTTTTTCATGACAGACATGGGTTTATCCTTTTTGTTTTTTTTTGTCTGATATAGTTACAGTTTTGACACACAGATTATTTTCTGCGCAGCATGGCATTGTCCCAGAACGGCTGGATCCGGGATTGCAGCTTTTCTTTTTTCAGGGCATCCTCTATGGTTGTGTTCGTGACTTCCTGGCTGGACATTGTGATGACAGCCTTGTCAAGATCCGCATCCAGATGGATTGTTTTGGGCCCCTCATCGTTTGACCAGGGCGTCCATCGCGGCAGATCGGTTTTGACGGGATTGGGGTTTGCAGCTCTGGCAAATTCAGACCAGTAATCCATCATTGCATTGGAAAGGGCCACACGACCCTTCTGGTTCAGGTGGTTGAAAAAGAAAGCACCCAAAGAGGCATCATCCGTGCCGAAAACAAAATCAATTTCCATGGCATGGCAGGCACCGAATAAAATATGATAGGGATTGGCCAGAACTTCTTTGCCTGGCTCTCCTGCGCCCCATAAAAACAGGTATGTATAAATATCGGGCTGGTCTTTGTGACCGGACATGATCCGGGCAGGCTCATCCACTGCCATGGCTTTCCATCCTGCACTCTGGTACTCGTTCACTTTGTCGTAGAACTCTATTTTTTCCGGATCCTTATACAGTGAAAAATCTTTTTTCCACTCGGAAAACGGCGGACTTTTCTGGGTAAACAGCTTGGTTTCTTCCTTGTTGGAACCCAGGATCATGGGCACTTTATTATAATTTCCGGATTTGAGCGCACCATAGTAATCTTCGGGTAACACATGGCCGTCGCTGAAAGCGGTCGGGAACCGGATCATACCCCGGACAGGTCCGTCAGGATACGTGGTCAGAAATTCCGATGCGTGTTTGGTGTGTACATAGGCTTTAATATCCAGGGGTGACATTGCGGCCAAAAGATCTGCAGCGCTTTTTTCATCCGATGCTTTGCCGTCCTGCACCATCAATCTGGCAATGACGGTATCTGCATGCTCAGCGCCGGATTGGGGCGTGGATGTCATGATGACCCCGCTTTGGGAAATTGCCCTGTGGAACAGGCCTTTGGCAAGGGGGGAAGCAACCAGGCAGAATACATCCTGCCCGCCGGCGGATTCTCCGGCAATGGTGATATTATCCGGGTTGCCGCCAAAATTTTTAATATTGGCCTGCACCCATTTGAGCGCTGCAATCTGGTCCAGAAGGGCAAAGTTGCCTGAATCGGTTTCCTTGTCCGAAGTTTTTAATGCCGGGTGATTAAAAAACCCCATGGGTCCCAGACGGTAGTTGATGGTGACAACCACCATGTTCCCGCGCCGGGCCAGGATGCCGCCGTCCAGCCAGGATAAAGCCGGCCACTGAATACTGTTGCCCCCGCCATGAATCCAGAAAAAAACCGGCAGATCTTTTGCTGCATTCTTCGGGGACCAGATATTCAGATACAGGCAGTCTTCCTGCCCGACAATGATCTGGGGTGTTTCAGGGTTCAGGTCGGTATCAGAATATTGCGGGCATACCTGACAGAATTCTTCTGCATGAAGGACATCGTTTCTTTTTTCCGGGGGCCGGGGGGATTGCCACCGCAGATTTCCCACGGGCGGGCTGGCATAGGGGATGGCTTTCCAGGAGATCGTCCGGGTTTGGGTGTCTTCCTCGCCGACAACCTTGCCCTCGGTGGTCTGCCGCTCAAGAACAGCAGCATTCACCCGATGAACCGGAACCATTAAAATCAGCAGGATAAACAAAGCACAGGGGATGGAGCACAGCAGCAGCGTGGAAAAGGAAGTGAAAATCCGTTTGTTCCTCATGGTGTAAAAAATCTCCTTAAATTGATGTCATGTGGATGAGCATAAAGTCAGGCACGTTTGTTTGTCAACAGCAGATTTAAAAAAGCATCCATTCTCTGTGAACGGATAAAAGAACCTGAAAAAGGCTCAATGATCCGGCATGTTTTTTTCTTTAAATTTCACAAGAGATACCAGCATATCACAGGCAGGGGTTGTAACAGATAATTGTCGGCCCTGTGCGCTGATATATCCGGCAAGGGAATCAATTTCAGTGGGCTTGTGATTTTCCAGATCCTGAAGCATGGACGGTCTGTGATGATAGGTTGCCGGGATCAGTTTGTCATAAAACACAGCTTTATATGCATTGGCGTTGGGCCAATCTGTTTTTTTGCCCATGGCATCGATCACCGCAAAGGTTTCTTCAATCACCGCATCCATGATGTTCCGGGTTTCTTCGTGTTCAACCAGCAGACCGTAATGAACTCCGAGAACGGCTCCCAGAGGGTTCAGCGCACAGTTATAAAGCAGTTTGGAAAAAAGAGACTGATAAATATCTCCCACCACCTTGCAGGGATGGCCTGCTGAACAGATGGCTTCTGCCAGCTTGATTTCTTTTTCAGATATCTGGTTCGGTGTACACGGGCCCACATGAATATCATCAGCACACACCGTGATCGTGATCCTGCCGGGGGATGAGATTTCAAATCCGGTGATGATCCGGGCACCGATAATTTTTTCAGGGCCGAACGCATCCTTGAGCAGTTCCACATTCCCGCAGCCGTTCTGCATGGAGACAACGGCATTGGCGCGGTCAGATATTTTCAACAGGTCATCAATGGCAGTCCGGGTATCATAGGCCTTGGTGGTTAAAAGAATATAATCATAGTTTTTGCGCACAGAATCCAAATTGACCCAAAGCTGGTCCTGGGAAAAAGAGGCGGAAAACTGCCCGAAAATACCAGTGACATTCAGCCCGCTGCCAACAATGGTTTGCACAAATCGCTGGCGCAGAACCAGATCCACATCATGGCCGCCGGCCTTGAGCATGCATCCCATGGCCTGCCCCAGTGCCCCAGCGCCGTAAATCAAGAATTTCATAGGGTGTGTTTCTCCCAAAACTCAGGGTGTACCTGTATTGAACCCGATTAAAGCAAGAAAAGTATTCAAGTTTTAAAGCGATGCCTGGTAATAAGGCGCCGGGTTCTGGATAGACAATTCAAATATTTTATGTTACCGCTGATGCTTTGACAAGGTGGCAGTATATTTTTCTTAAATTTTTATCATCATGGTCAGGATATGGATATGTCAGTTCAAAATTTTCAGTTAGATGCCGGACAGGATATCTTCAGGCAAATCTGCAGGGTGATCTGGATATTATGTGTGGGTTTTTGCGTATGGGGGGGATCTCAGGAAAATATAGCCAATGCAGCGAACCCTGAAGATGTTGAACTTAAAATATGCAGGGATGCGCACACGGATCTTAAAACCAAATTTCAAAAAACAAAAGAAGCGGTGGACTATACTGTTGATAAATTCAAACGATTCAATTCGGCAGCAAAGGGATGGCGGACATCGGTGACCCGCAGAAACCAGGATCAAAATATCAAAGGGATCAGTGATGTCATGGATTCGGTCAACGAGGATGCTCTGAAAGCCGCATTGGCAAAAGTTCTGGGTGATGAGCTGGTCGGGTATATTGAAGAAGCTGAAAAATTATTCGGCCTTAAATTGGCCGACCGGATTAATTTGTGGCAGATATTCGCCAGAGATCCCCGTAAAGCCTATGATTATATGTATGATTTAAGCGCCATTGACCGGAAGCTTAGAGACAGCGGTGTATACCGGAAAATGGAATCTGTTCAGAAAGTATTTGACAAGGCCGGGGGCTATATTAACAAGGCTGGGGATATGATCAGCTTTGTGGAAATGTTTGATCCCAATCAGGTCAGCCCGGATTCCCCGACCAGCAGCTTAAAGGCCATTGAAAATGTCCTTGAAGAAATCAAAACAATTTCAGATAAAATTCCTGGCCTGGGCCATCTCATTGGGTTTTATATTGAAGCGACCAAGGCCTTTTCCGGTGCGCTGGACCGGCTGGACAAGAAACTGGTTGAGGCAAGGCAAGGCGCCATGTGCGGCCAGCTGGGGCGATTTTCAATAATCAAACCCGCCTTTGAATCAGACTGTCCGGACTGCAACTGCCTGGGATTTTTGTCCATCAATGATGAGTTCCCGTTATTGGAACCGGCAAAAGGCTGGGAAGATACACAGACCTCTGATTACTATATTTTTATTGATGCGGACAGGCATAGCATGGTTGATAAGCGGGATTTTGATGTATTGTATCATGGGTTTGCTGCATTGTCCCGGCAAGAAGCCACCCGGGGTGTTGTCAATAAAGAGATGTTTTATGCTTATCTGCTCAGCGCAGGACAAAAATTTCAAGCCACTGGCCGGAAAAAAAATACCATGGGAAACCTGGTAAAGGAGATGAAAGACATTTATTCAAAAATAAGTGATCCAGAAGCAAAATCCAGGTTTATCAAGGTATTACGAAAATCAGGACAATTACCGGAGAACAGCTATGATCTGATCGCTTCAGCAGGTGTGAAGTATTCTTTATGGCGCCAGGATAAAAGGCTGTTTGATGGTCTGTATGTCTTTGATACCGGCTTTCGAACAAAGATCAAGGCATTGGCTTTTAACTATGCAGACAAAGGAATCGGATCGGTGAAATTGATATTTTCAAACGCGGAAAAATTACCGGAATCCCATGCAGTCAAGGTGTTGGTTAATGGTGAAGCCACAGCTCTTTTGTCCTCGACATATCATGAACAGGTGCTGACAGGCGATATTATTGTGCCCTGGAATGTTTTCAGCCGGATTTTAATTCAAGTGGGTGGGTATACGCATACCCCTTTGAAATGGCGGTTCAATTCATTATCGGATCAGGCGGTAATCCGAATGGCAGAGCCTGGAGAAGAGGATAAAAAAGAAGAGCTGGAACCTGAACCTGAAGCACCTGAAGAAATACAGGAAAAACAAAAAGACACGGATGGTCCCCGGAAATCAGAGACAGTATCTGCCTGGGAAATGAGAATTGATCAGGCCTGGCAGGCCCGGGACTGGGAAACCCTGATCGCTATCCGAAAAGAGTTGTTAAAGGAAAATGAAATTGATCCTGTAAGGCAGATCAATGGGTATCTTCAAACCATGTCTGCTCAGAAATGGGACTGGTTTAAAAAAGATGTGGCCCGATACCTGGATCGCTGGGAAAGAGCATCTGATACTGAATATGGAATACTGGAAAGAACATTTACCCAGATGATCACAAAAAATAAGGGGACAAAAGAAGATCTGGACAGATGCATGGAACAACCGGAAAAAGAGGCGCGTAACCTTAGAAAACATATCCGGGTGGCAAAAAAAGACCATAAAACAACCCTTGACACCCTGTTTGAATTCCAGGGAAACAGCAGCCGGATACTGGAAGAGATCGATGCGTTTTTAAAAAAATTCCAGATCCCGGAAACCCTTGAGGTGTCAGTTCAGTATTCCAGTCCCTGTGGCAACGGGATCATGAAAAATAAATCCGATAACCTGGAACTGCAGATTCAGGGCAGCCATCAGGTCAGTATCAGTGTTCGGGAAACGCTTACCTTTGAGGCCATTGCCAGGGGGGGGAAGGCACCGGTGGCCATCAGATGGGAAGGAGACAATATTTCTGCCAATGGGTCACGGGCTGTTTTTGCCGCATCAATCCCTGGACGGTTCACGGTACAGGCCACGGCAACAGATGCTTTTGGCGAGACAGCATCTGATATGGTGGCCATCCAGGTCAAAAGCCCGGTCGAGGGGATTTTACACGGTCTTCCAGACCGGGTGTTTTACGGTTCAACGCTTCCTGTCCGCGTTAAAGATACCGTGGGAAACACGATAGACGGAGGATATACTTTTGTTTGGATGGCAGATAAAGAGGGCATTGAATTTGATCCTCCCACCAGTACCCAGCCGCTTACCCGGGTGACATTCGGCAATATCGGCCAGGTTACCCTGTGGGCACAGATCGTTAAAAATGCGCATACCGCAGGGGAAGCGCAACCGGCTGTTGTAATTGTTATGCCCCCGCAAATCAGCATCCGCTTTATTCCTGAAAGACCGTATGTCAGCCAGAAAACCAGGGCGGTTTTAAACATATTCCCTGAAGTCCCCGGACATTTGATTGATTTTCGCTGGTTTTTGCCTGGTGAAAATGTAAGGGAATTCGGGGAGCAGGAAAAGGGTCGAGCTTATCTTTTTTCTTTGAAAGATACACAGCCTGCACAAATAAAGGTGCTGGCCCGGATTCCGTTTTACGGTGAAACCCTGAAAGATATCCAGGCAAGCATTTTAGGGACTCCCTATACGGTTGAGGTATCTGTATCAAAACCTGTGGGTCCGCCGCCAATGGTCTGGGAAGGGAAAAAACTGGTGGAGGCTGCAGGGCAGATTGCAGTTCATCAGAATATAACACTTACTGCAGATATAACCCCCGCAGTGCCGGGAAACGCCATTCATTATTTCTGGACACTAAACCCGGACAGCCATTTTGCCGGGGGAGAATCAGGCCGCAGCATCACTGTGAACAGAAGCCGTACCGGTACCTGCACGGCAACTGTCTCTGTGCTGGATAAAGACAATATCCTCCTGGGAAAAGGAAGCGGGGCTTTTGAAGTGACCATTTCACAAGAACAGCTTGCAGAAAAAGAAATCAAACGCGCTGTGAACAGCCTGGATCTTGAAACATCTGTTTATAAACCCGGAGATAAAATATCACTTGATTATACCAGCCAGGGAAAATATCCCGGAAGAGCCTGGGTGGGGATGTTTATGGAAAAAGCACCCCATGCCGGTGCAGCCATATCAAACGCGTATAAAATAGATTCGCGTTACCTGGGACAGCAGGCCCGGGGCACAATTGAGTTCAAAGCACCAGTGAAAAAAGGAAAATATGAGTTCAGGATGTTTGAGGAAACCAATGGTAAAGAAGTGTTCGCTTTAAAATTTGAGGTCAGATAATAAGGCGGTGTGGTTTGGACATCCTTGAAAAAGGCAAAATAAGATCGGCCTTTTATAATTCCTGCAAAAACTTTATGATGGCCGCATTCACCTCATCCGGGCTTTCCTGCTGAATCCAGTGACCGGTTTTCGGCAGACTGATAATGTCCCTCAGGTTGGGCACATAGGCTTTCATCAGTTTATGGGCAGACCGGTAGATCTGTCTGACTGCATCATATTCGCCTTCAATGAACAGTGTGGGCTGCAGGATTTTTGCTCCGGTGAGAAACGGGGTCAGGCGAAAATTTTCATCTATATTTCTGTACCAGTTCACAGGACCTGTAAATCCGGATCGGGTAAATTCCCGGGTAAATACATCCATATCTTTTTGGGTCAGCCAGTCCGGAAGCGCATCCGGCATAGGGATGTTATCCAGAAAACCCTGGCCTTTCCTGAAAAACAAAGGAGAATACCCCTCCTGGGGGGCGTTTGTGTGAAACATCTTCAGCATGGCATTGTGGACATCGGCTTCAAGTTCTTTTTCGATGTTATCCGGTTCCTGGAAATAATTAATATAATAGATGGCATCACCTGACATTTTTTTCATGGCCTGGGTGGGAAGCAGATTTCCCCATTTCCGGGGGGTGTACGGAACGCTTAGAAGCGCAAGCGCCCTGAATATATCCGGACGCAGCAGTGCGCAGTACTGGGCCAGGGCTGAACCGAAATCATGACCGATGATTATGGCCTGTGTTTCTTCTAAAGCCTCCACCAGACCGACCACATCTGCGGTAAGTTTGAGCATATCATATGCGTCAATATTTTTGGGGCTGTCTGTCTTGCCGTAACCTCTTAAATCCGGGGCAACCACCCGGTATCCTGCCCGGGCAATGGGGTCCATCTGGTGCCGCCAGGAATATCCCAGTTCCGGGAATCCATGGAGCAGGATCACCAGAGGGCCTTCTCCAGCCTGTGTAATATGCATGTTAATTCCGTTGGTATGTAACATAGGGCTCCTTAATTTTAATAATATGTTGCAAAATCTTATTATATTGAACAGATTTGTCAATGACTAAACACGGTTTGAATAAACCACATGACCAGACAGGCTTTGCTGTATCATCCTGCATAGACACAACTGTATCATGTGTTCGGGTCAGGCCGGATTGATGCCGACGCCGGGCATGTATTTGTTTTTGCCGGGATAGAGCATCCACAAGGTGTGTCGTGGCTGTTAATTCATTGTCCGGTATCCGGGTTTGAATGCATTGGCATGTCCTGTGCAATAAATTTGTGCAACAGGTAAAATTAAAAAAAAGGATAAGGAGACTCTTATGATTGAAATAACAATGACAGAAAATGCAAAAATTGAGCTGTTTAAAATTCTGGAACTGAACAGGGCCGGTTCTGTCCGCATTATAGAGAGAGAATTTGGCTGAATTGCGCCCAAGCTGGGCATGGTTCTGGATGAATCAAGGCAAGGAGATGAAACCGTTCATGTGGACGGAATTGATTTTGTTTATGAAAAAAACAAAACCAATCTGTTTGATAAAACGCACATCGATTTTACAGATTCCTGGTACGGGGAAGGGTTTGTTCTGTTTTCTCCCGCGTCTGAACCCGTGTAGGAAGGAATCTTGTAAATCACTTGCAAATCAGCTGGTCCCAGGCCAGATTCAGATCAAAGTTCGGATCTGAAATTTTATAGACCGCAAAAGGCGTGCTTTCTTCACAGCAGACAGCGCCTGTTTTGACAAGATAGTCAAGGGTTACGCTTATCCATCCGCTCAGGGTTTTGTACTGATAGGATTTTGTTTCAGGATAAAATATGCCAAACAGTTCGTTAAACGCAATTCCCTTGTTTCCGGCTTTTTGTACCAGACCCAGGATTTGTTCTGTACGGTCTTTTCTATGATCAATGGCACTGCTGATCCGCTCATGGGGATTTTCAACAGGGCTGCCGTGCGAAGGCAGAATCCGTTTGATATCGGGCAGGGTTAAAACAAATGCCAGGCTTTTGACATACGCCGCAAGATCTGATTTGGGCGGGCCCAGCCAGGAGGTGATGCTTCTCAGTATCAGATCCCCGCCAAGCAGGATGCCCTGTTTTTCATTGTACAGAACAATATCGTCAGTATCATGGCCTGGCAGATGAAAAACCTGCCACACAGTATCATCCACCATGAAGATATCCCTGTCTTTAATAATCTTTATATTGTCCGGCACAAACTGGACACAAAGCAGCGGAATATGCAGTTTGCCAAATCTGGGGGAAAAGAAACGGCGGGTGCGGGTTGAATCTGTTGTTGAAAAAGATTCAAGATAGGTTTTCTGGCTGCTGATTTTGGGTAATTGTTTTTTGATTGCCAGAATCTGCAGCCCGCAGTTTTTCTGAAGGTTTCTCAAACCGGAAAAATGATCCCAGTGTCCATGGCTTGTCATGGCATATTTGATGGAACATGACCTGCCTCTGGAGTTCATCAGTCCGGTAATGTCTTTGATCGCCGTATCCATTTGCTTCATGCATTTTTTTGTTCCAAACCCGGAATCAAATACAATGCCGTTTTTTCCGGCTACCACAAATACATTGACTGAAAATTTATATCTTTTAAACCCGATGGTCTGCTTTATGATAAAAATATTGGGCGCAATTTCTTCCATTTTGTTTATTTTTTCCTGACTGTGAAGCGATGATTATTGTGTGGAGGATTGAGGGGCATTCAGGGCCTTTACATCTGTAATCCAGGGTTCAAACCGATTCCCGAAGGCAAGGGATACTTCAAACCGGGGGAATGACATGTCTTGTTTGTTTTGCTGGTACCGGGGTGTAAGTGCATCAAATATCGGCCGATATTTGAGCGGAACATAGATATTTGTTGTAAGGATTTTCGATATATACCCGGATATTTTCTGACTGTTTTCAGAGGCATTAAATACAGTGCTTATTAGTCCTTTGGCAATGATAAACTGAGAGCGGTCTTTATATTTGAGTCTCAGCCTGTCAGCATCCAGTCCTGCATCCATTGCAAAAAGTCTGGTGTTTTGATGTCGCTCCTGTTCCAATTGTTCCTTTGCATATTTTAAATCATTGCGTAAGTTTTTATTCTCCGGATTCAATTTAAGGGAATTTTCTGCTTCTTTGAGTTTTAATTTGGCTTTTTCCAAGGACTGTTTATACAGTTTGCCATCATACTCAAGCACGATAAAGACTTGTTTGGAAATGTTTTTTTGGCTTAAATCAAACCCCAGCGCTTCTAATTTTTCAGAGTCAAGCCAGGCAGGAGAATTCCACCGATAAGATGATGTAAGGTCTTCGGGTACTCTCCATTCAAGCTGTAAGGCAAGCCCGCTGTTCTCTTCATGCATTCGATAGGGCAGTGCAAGTTCTCTTTGTGTCAGCGTTGCATGTGCCTCGGGTTTTCCGGATCTGTTGGCAGCCACGCCCCAAAGAACAATGATATTGGTTGCTGCAAAGAGTATAAAAGCGGATATAAAAAGGATGCGGGATGATAAATATTTTTTCAATTTGACACCTCCTGCATGTTTTTTAAACCTGCATGCCTAAGCCGTTTGAATATCAGCAGTATCAATATGGCGGTCAGGCTGATGACCAGAAAGAAAAGATATTTGGGCATCCAGTCCCACCACCAGTCGTAGAATTTTGTATATAAAAAAATGGTGAAAAAAATATTGCCGGTATTTACCACTTCAGGCCAGCTTTTTTTTATGCCCAGCCAGATGGCCCCGGCACTGAACATAAATCCTGCCACCTGATATATGTTTTCAATGGCGCTGCGGGAAAGATTTAAATAACTGATGGCTCCCCAGTTGGAAAGAATCAGTACCGGAATAAAAAACAGCAGCATTGCAAACACCCGGTAGATGACAGCAAAGCCGGAGAATTGATTATGGGGCACAAACGGGACTGCAAATAAAATGAATGCTGCAGGGAAAAAATTTTCAGGCCGCTCACCAAAATTGATCCAGTAACATCCGCTCCATGTGCCTGTTTTGGCAGATAAAAAAGCGGCCATGCATATGATGCCTGCAGCAAGTAAAATACGGGCGTCAGACGCATATGCCAAAAGGAAGGCGAAAATTGCCCAGACAAGAAAGGCGTTTGGCGAGGGCGTAATATTAAAGATCTGACCGAACATGGACAGATTCAGGACAAAACAGGCAAAACTGACCATGCCGAAAAGCTTTGAGAAATATCCGGTTTTTTCTTTGAACGAGACAACCATGGTGGCAGCCAGGCTGACAAGGGGTGCGCTGATGAGTATAAACACCTGTGTGGCAGTGGAAAAGCCTCCCCAGAACTGATAAAAAAGGAAAAACACGCTGGCAGCCAAACCGATTGCCCCCAGAAAAGAAGCGATTTTCATTCCAAGGCTGAATTGTTTTTCACGCCGGCCGGTATCAATGTCAAATTCTGTTGACAGCGTTTTGATCAGGTTCCCATGGTAGCCTGAGACGGCAGATCGCTGAGCGTCATCAAGGGATAAGATCTTTTCTTTTTCAACGATATCCAGTTCAGCCTGAAAATATCGGATCTGATCCACTCTTTTCTGGGCATCAAGTTTTGATTTCACTGACATCATTTATCCTTTTTTTTGAGCGCTTTAAATCTTTTGTGCATCTGGCAGAAAAACTGCGCCGAGCTCATATTGTCTGTCTGGACTTTTGTATATATGCAATGATGATCAGTATGGAAACCAGCACTAAAAAAGTCAACCCGGAAATGACGATTATAAATTTTACAAAGGCACACCACCACGCTATGCCGGGCAAAAGGGTGCTGGCAGATCCTCGAAGCAAATCCAGAAGCGCCCAGTTTTCAACAGCATCAAACAGGCCCGCAGGGATTTGAGCCCAGGACAGCACAAGGCCGGTTTGAACCCGTAATTTGTGGTTCGGATGGAAATGAGTGGCGGCAAGTGCACAGCCAATGCTGATAGCGATCGGATAAAAAATCAGGAACAGATAATCCAGCCCCAGATGAAAGCCGGCCAGAATTCTGCCTGATTCTCCCCATCCATTGATGATATCTTTTGCAACGGCAAGGGTGCCTGAGAATTCAAATGACACAATTCCATAGGGGGCAGCACTGGTTTTAAGATTCTGGTCAAGAAAACTGAGCACACACATAACAGTGACTGTGCCAGCCAGTGTAATAAAGAATATGATCTTTTCCTGCCGGGGCAAAAGCCAGCAAAAAGGATGAAAAATCGTATTCCCTGTGCTATCTGAGTTTTTCAAGTGCCAACCCGGCTTCACAATACGCAATCATAATGTCTCCTTTTTTGATGATGAAACCCATCCAAAAATTGGGGTTTTAATCTATAATCTTTGGATCAGATATATAAATACCGGCAGCTGACTTTCTTTTTTCAGCTGATAAAACCGGGGAAGCAGTTCTCTTTTTTTAGGACTGTCTTTCAGCGGAGATAAATAAACAGCGCCTTTTGATTTTTTTTCTGTGTTTATATTTTTCAGAAGATCAGCCAGAGAAGTATCATGGTCACTGGATAAATGATCTCCTGCAATGAAATTCCCCGTGATTTCTATGTTGTCAAAGGCGGCATTTATCTGGATCATTTTTGTAAAGGCCTGTTTTACCTGTTCCGGTTTAACAGGTTTTCCAATATCCGAAAGCGTCTTTTCATCGACAGATTCGAACCCGATATTGATATACGTATAAAAGGGCAGTTGGTTTAATTGATCAAACACGGTTTGTCCTGAATTTAACAGAGAGCTGATGCTGCCAAACAGATATAAAAAGGGTTTCCGGGCTGCCCGTATTCTGAATCCAAAGGCGTCATATGCTTTTTTTGCAGCAAAACAGATCAGATCCTGACCTGCGGCCAGACCATCATGGTTTCCAAGAAAAAGCCCGTGGTAATTGACGATATCGGCGTTGAAATGATCTTTTAAATCTGCAATCTGCTTCAGGATATTTTCTTCGGATCGCTTTTGAAATTTTTGATCGGATTTAATACAGCAGAATTTACACTGGTACAGACATCCATCTGCCAGGGTCACCGGAATGATATCATAATCCACATGGCGCGTGTCAGGCGGAAGGACTGAAATCCGGGTGCCGATGATTTTGTTTAATTTTTTTGCGCGCTGATGAAGTGTCTGGTCATCATTTGCCAGGATTTTTTCAATAAGTCCTTTTGCATGCGGATACAGCCCTTTTTCATTTGCCATATACAGATTGCCGAACAATTGGGACCATTCGCCCATGGCATTCATAACAACCGGGTTGGAAGCATAGTTGATTTTCCACACCGGATTGCTGTCATAGGGTAAACAGGGCAGATAATATTCACCCATCCAGGACACAATACCATCGCTGCCGCTTTTATCGCCGACAGTGTAATAAACCCAGTCATTTCCGGATGTCCGTTTGAACTGTTCAGCCGGATGGGGCCAGTCCGGTGTAAGTCCGCGAATGAATTTGATTTCGCCATTCAGATTAAAGCAGAATTCAAAGTTCCGGGTTTTTATTTGGGAATATCTGCCGGATCTGAGCGGAAAACTCTGTTTGAGTAATCTGTCAGGGCCGCTTTTTTCAACACTGATCATCAAGGGTTGTTGCGGTAAAAAATTCATCTAAAAATTCCGAGTCAAAGTTTTTTTATCTCTTTTATATCACTCCTTTATATCATTCTGGGAAAAAAATCTCCGAGATATCTTTGACTATAATTTCTGATCCTTCTGATGCCGCAGCATCCTCAAGCATCATCAGGCAGTTGGGGCAGGCAACAGCCAGAACATCTGCCCGGGTATCCACAGCTTCCCGGATTCTTATTCTTGCAGGACTTTCATCGCTGCCGCCTAAAAAATCTGTATAAAAATTGCCGGCACCGCCGCCGCAGCATAAGGCCCCTTTTCTGTTTCTGGCCATTTCATTGAAAGTCATGCCTTTAAAGGACTGGATGATTTTTCTGGGGGCATCATATTCCTTGTTCCAGCGGCCAAGAAAGCATGGATCATGAAAGGTGATGCTGATTCCAGAAGTGTCAGGCACTTTCAGTTTTCCGTTTTTGATCAGACCGGCAAGGATCTGGGTGTAGTGATACACCTGATATTGGCCGCCGAAATCCGGATATTTGTTTTTAAAGACATTATAGGAATGCGGAGATAGGGTGATGATATTTTTAACCCCGAGTTTGGAGAATTTCTGAATATTTTTTTGAGCCAGATACTCAAGCAACCCGTCTTCTCCCAGCATGTCCACTTCATTGCCGTCGCTGATTTCATCAGTTCCCAGAATTCCGAAGGACACGCCTGCACTCATGAGCAGTCTGGCCGTGGCTCTGGCGGCTTTCTGCGCTCTGGGGTCAAAGCTGCCGTCACATCCCACATAATATAGATAATCGTGTCCATTGTATGCCGGGATATCCAGATCTTCCATCCAGTCTGCTCTTTTTTTTGCTGAAATGCCGTAAGGATTTCCATAAAGCTGGGTATTTTCCAGAAAATCCTTGACCGGTTTGGGTATTTTTCCAATCTTGATCAATTCTGTTTTGGCGGCAACCACCATGTTCACCAGATCATCACTGAACGTGTGCGGGCATTTTTCCACACAGTTTTTGCACGAGGTGCATGAGTATATGATTTTTGTCAGGTGTTCAGACCATTGGATATCCCCGTTGACCCAGGCCCGGATCAGCCACAGACGGCCTCCGGAGGAAAAACTTTCCATCCGGTATCTGGCATAGGACGGGCAGTTGGTCACATCATCCCAGTCCGTAGGGAATTTACAGTATCCGCATCGAAAACACCGGTGGATAATATCGTTATATTTATATTCTGAAAGTGTCATCTGTTCACCTCCCAGTTTCCAGGATTCATTATGCCATTGGGATCCAGCAGGGTTTTAATCTTGCCCATTAATTCCAGGGTATTTTTGTTCATGCGGTCCATCATCAGTCTCTGGCCGTATACTGCAGGTTTCCAGATGGTTCCGTTTAAATTCATGACCAGATCATCGGTCTCATGCAAGGCTTGTCTGGCATGTTTTACCGTCTCTTCGTCCGCACGGTTAAACGCATAGGACCAGGAAAACATCATAGCGTGGGAGCAGCCGATGACTCGCCCCAGTATAGTATAAGGAATGTCATGCTGTTCACTGATCCGGGCACCCTGCCGGTAGCATTCCGGATACAGTGACACCGGTATGATGGCGCCCACATATTCAAAGCCGCCGCCTTTTTTCCAGTCAGAGGACTTGCTGACCTGGGGTCTTGGCCATTCGCCAGCCAGATTGCCGATTCCTCCGGTGCCGCTGCGGATAAATTTTGACAGGGCCACATCAAACACCATATGGCGTTTGAATTCAATTTCTTCTTCATAGTCTCCGGCAATATTGATGCTGATATGGTGGAGTTTGTTCATCAGCGGCGGAATTGCAGCGCTGGAGGAGATCAGATCCTCGGTCATTCCCAGATGGGTCAGTTCGTATAAAATTTCAGGAACCAGCTCCTCGTTTTCCACCACAAACAGATCATTATCCCGGAATTTTTTATTGGGAAACAGTTTTAATGACACCTTGGTGATAATGCCGGTGGTGCCGTTCCATCCTGAAAAAAATTTCAAGTCCGGAAGCGGCTGCATGGAATACCATCCAGACCCCACAGCACAGGACCCCAACTGGATCATTTCCCCTGTGGGCAGAATGACTTCCATACCGTTGACCATGTCTGAATTGAACCCGTATGGATGGGCCAGATCGCCCTGGCCGTGGATGGCCAGATTCCCGCCAATGGTGGCAGCAGGAGGCGCTCCGGGTTCAGAATGCATCAGTCTGGGATAATGGTTGTGCAGATGTGCGGTGACCTTGCCGTTGGATATGCCGGCCTCCACCACCATGTATCTGGATTCCGGGTTGACTTCAATGATTTTATCCAGCCGTTTTAAATCAATGATAATGCCGCCTTTTAATGGCAGGGCCAGTCCGGCCAGGGTCATCCCGCCCCCCAGAGGAACAATGGGGACTTTTTCTTCATTGGCCAGCAGAACAATTTTCTGGATTTCTTTGTCTGTTTTCGGGGCCACAACATATTCCGGCCACTGGGGCGGAGCTGTGCCCAGATCTTTTGAATAGGTGAATAATTCTTCCTGCCGGTTGGAGGCATAGTCTTCGCCGACAACAGCAATTAATTTATTTAAAATTGAACTCATGATTATCTCCTCAGGCTATTTGATTTTCTCGCCAATGGCGAGTCGGCAAAGATCGCTCATGAACAACGGCATGATCCCGGCTTTGCCCACCGCCTTGCCAATGGTTTCCATGCATGCCGGACAATTAAATACACAGATCTGAGCATTGGCATTTTTCATGTCGTCAATATTCAGTTTCTGAATGTTGTCACAGTACTTGCGGCTGCCTTCTTTTTTCTGGGAAAAAATGGTGGACCCGCAGCACATGGCATTTTCATCCACATATTTACGCTTGCCTTCGGTGACGCCGATCAGATCAAATATTTTTGACACATAGGCATGCTTGTCCGAAGACAGCCGGGATGAGCAGGGGCGCTGATAGGCAACCGTATAATTCAACGGTTTTATTTCGTCCTTGAGCTCCAGCAGTCTGTTATACAGGTATTCAAACAGATGGATGGATTTAAACGGGACATCAATCCCGAAAGCCGAAGCATAAGAGGTATAGGTGCCATAGCATTCATCATGGAAGTGGATGATTTCAGTGGCCTTATGAGCCGCAATGGTCTGGATGGTTTTTTCCAGCCGGTCGTTGATGACCGAGGTTTTTCCGTAATGCAGGTACATCAGCTGGCAGAAATAATGAAACATTTTTCTCGGATCTTCCGACATGATGGGAAGCCCTTCAAAAAGCCGGCTTTTAACCCGGCGGGTCAGGCTGCTGAAAACACCCATGTTTAATACAGGTCCGGACATTTCAGTGATGTCGGGGTCTCCGCGAAAGGGGATGCCGACCTGTATGCCTCTGGTGATAATCGGGTCCGGCAGCGGGAAGAGCTTGTGTTCTTCCTGCCGGGTGACAATCAGGTAAAACGGATGATTGCCGTTCGGGCAGTATTCTTCGCAGGCATAACAGGTAACACAGTCATGCAGGACAAAAGAATCCCGGTTCTTGATGATATTCTCCATCTGGATTTTTGCGGTGTCCAGGTCAATATTCATGTGCTGGCACTTAACCAGACAGTCATGGGTTTCGCAGGCAGCGCACATGTCTTCGTGAAATTTTAATGTGTACATAAGACCCCCGGATTTCAGGTTTCCATTCGTAAATGATGAACAACCTATGTTTCATCTGTTTTTTTTGATAAACATTTTGATTAAACATGGAAGTCTGGTTTTTGTCCACATAAATTATTTTTTTTTCACCGGCCTGGCAAACCTGCCTGAAATATCAGGTCTATGGCAAGCTTTTTCGTCCCGGTGGGGATGATCTTTTGTCGCTGGTGATCAATGGCAACTTAAATAGACGTAGGTGTCGCCAAATTCCTGATTTAAAAGTCCAAAAAAAAAATATGAGATATCGGACTCTTAAATTTGGATACTATGTGTCACCAGTTAGATTTTGATTTCAGCCATTACTGGAAGAAGAATTAAACGCCTTTTGAAGAAAGAATCTTCCCCCATAATAATAGACTTGGACACTCCGCATACTATTTTTAAAACCGAAAATCAGCGAATAGCCTGTAGCGAGCCTATCTGAATTTGTATTGTTATAAACTTTGGTGATCATCGCTTTTATTAATGTTATTTATTGTTATTTCACTTATCTATCATCTCAATAAATTCGGGGAGCATCATTATATTGACACTCTTCTCCTTCGGCATGAATCTCATGGCCTGAGCGTAACAGCCGGTACAGATGTGGACCATGTTTTTCGTTTTAACGTTACCGATCATGTGGGAAATCCCTTCTGGGGTAAAGCAACATTTTGGTGCTTTTATGCGGTTTATTTCCAACCCAGATATTTTTTTAAAAACTCGGTTGGTTGTTTTTAAATCCATCGGAACGGGCGCGAATTTTTTGTGCAGTTTGTAACAGCCGGCATAATAATCAATTTTTTCATCAAACGCCATTTCTCCCATGATTTCCGCTATGGCTTCAGGGTAGAAAATAATTTCTTCATCAGGAAAGGCATGTTTGTAGATGGGGTAGCAGGGGGAACAAAAGATAACCAGCCGCTTTGCTCCGAATTTTCGGGCCGATTGAATGGTTTTGTCCACGAATCTCTTCGATAGATTTCGACATTCGTCCATGGCCTGTTCATCGCGGGCTTTTATAGCCGGTCGATATAGATAGTTGCCGCAGCAATACTCCTCGGATAAAAATGTGTACGAAAATCCTCGCCTGTCAAAAAAACGTGCCAGGGAAACCAGAATGTTGGGTAGCCGCGGCAGAGGTTCACAACCTGTGACAATGACGTTGTCCGCCAACCGATCATATGGCAAATCGTATTTGTCCAGAACCGATTTTCTGTCTGGATACTCGGTTGAATAACATCCCGTGCGGTTTATGTTGTCTACAGAGTCTTGGTCGATAATTGAGTTCATGTGTGCTCCCCTTAGAAAATAATCTATTAATATAGCGCACAATAAAATAATTGGCACGTCTGCATCGAGTGATTTTTTACTATCTTAACAATTTAACCGAATCATCACCATGTTAAAATCTATTTGTCGAGACGATTTTCATGATAAATGGTATCATACATATCTGCGACAACTTCCAAAAGCAATATGCGTTGATAAAGATCATGACGACAGTGGTTATAGGACGTGAATCACACGGTTCCAAATTTCTAACATTTTGAAAATTTATGTGGTGTTTAATCATGGTATTATCTGTCATTGCAGCTCTTTCAATAGTAGCGTTCAATACCAAAAGAAATACGCCCCCTGCCGTTTGATTTTTTTTACACATGAGTTACAGGGAAAGTCCACAGGGGTATTTCCCTTCCAGGATATGAGACTTGAAATGTAGGAAGTCAACACCTGTAAATTTATCAAGATTTGATCTGGTATCATTGATAGTCTGGAAATTTTTGAAAATTTCCGTAAGGATAATTATACTTAATTCCAGTTAATTGTTTTTAACCTGGCACTATCTCAAAAAAATAGTTTAACTTTGTTTCTAGTTTTTTTTGGGGATGTGCACAAAAGGCATAAAATTAATATAAATAGCGGAATGTAAAGGGCGACAAACAAAGACTGGTCAAAGATCTGGGTCTGACTTCAGTTAAGCCGCATACCCTTGGTTAAAATTTTGTGAATTGAATCTTTGCATCCTCAATCCTCTTCTTCTTGCACCGACAAGTCCAAGGATACCCAGGCCGAGGAGAAACGCTGTCGATGGTATCGGAACAATCGTGGATTTCTCATTAATAACAAAGTTCAATGCATAATCCCATTGGACATATTGACCTGGGCTTAGTAAACC
>Ga0180009_10000439_pt1 | contig 58660 bp, 58 predicted proteins | sample OS_PC_MetaG_FD_123537 | JGI IMG/M metagenome (GOLD analysis project Ga0180009, IMG submission 123537) | Groundwater microbial communities from the Aspo Hard Rock Laboratory (HRL) deep subsurface site, Sweden - OS_PC_MetaG | ecosystem: Environmental > Aquatic > Deep subsurface > Groundwater... | reverse complement strand
TATTTTTCTACTAACTCAAACATGGTCAAATCGCTTAAATCCAGCGCAACATGGCTTATAAACCTCGAATAAGACAAACAAAAAGGTATATAAACAAAATTCCTTTTGAAACACGTAACACACAATGGCACACGCAATCTGCTCGAACTGCATAGGGACATTCGTCTTCCTGGACAAGAAGATTGTAGAGGAGAAGCTGTTCAGCAAGCATGAGATAACCAAGTATTGCGCACAGCTGGAGAAGCAAGAACAGATAGAGCCAGAGAAGGCATCCCTAAAGAAATATCCAGGAGCTGAGGTGCTCGGAAAGAAGACCGTGCCCCCTGCATGGGCCCTCGAATTCTTCAGCCAGGAGAAATACCTCAAGAAGATGAGCGACGCAATAATGCTGGTGACCAAGAGAAAGGTCGCGGCATCGGTCCATGTCGACAACCTCATAATCCAGGCGTCAAACAACGTCGACGAGATAGACAAGGTTGCGAACAACCTCGCAAAGCGGCTGAGGGAATGGTACGAGCTGTACAACCCTGAGTTCTCAAGGTCCATCGAGTCGCACGAGAAGTTCGCAGAGCTCATCCAGAATAAGACAAGAGAAGAGCTGCTGAAAGAGGCAGGGTCATCAAAAGAGGAATCCATGGGCGCAGACATCGACAAGAAAGACCTCGCGCCAGTCATGGAACTCGCGAAAGGCATAAGCGCGCTGTACTCGCTGAGGGCAAGGCAGGCAGAATACATAGAGGACGCGATGCAGAAGACAATGCCCAATGTAAACGCGATATGCGGCTCGATGATAGGTGCAAAATTACTTTCCATAGCAGGAAGCTTCGAGAAGCTCGTGATGTTCCCGGCATCGACGATACAGCTGCTGGGCGCTGAGAAAGCACTGTTCAGGCACATAAAGACAGGAGCAAAGCCTCCAAAGTTCGGGGTCATAATCAACCACCCGCTGGTCGCAAAGGCCAAGCAGGCAGATAAAGGCAGGGCAGCAAGGATGCTGGCGGACAAGATATCGATAGCAGCCAAAATAGACTACTTCAAGGGCGAGTTCAGGGGAGACCAGCTCCGCAAGCAGCTCGAAGAGAAGATGGATGCGATTAGCAAGTTGGAAAAGAAGAAAAAACCCGACATGCCAGAAAAGCTCAAACGAAGATAAGAACGTAAGAACATGGGGATACAACCACACAAGTTCAAAGGCGTGTACACAGTCAAGAAAGGTAAAAGAATAGCATTCGTGACCAAGAACCTCACGCCAGGCAAGACAGTCTACGGCGAAGAGACATATAGAGAGGGGAATGATGAGTACAGGGAATGGTCACTCACGAGATCAAAGCTGGGGGCGGCACTCGCCAAGAACATATCCCAGCTGGGGATATACCCTGGCAGCAAGGTGCTCTACCTCGGAGCGAGCACAGGAACGACATCAAGCCATGTATCAGATGTGGTCGGGGAGGAAGGTTTTGTGTTCGCGCTGGACTTCGCGCCACGCACGACCCGCGAACTCGTCTACCTTTGCGAGCAGAGGAAGAACATGACTCCTATACTCGGGGACGCAAGGCGTCCTGAACAGTACGCACAATACGTCACTCTCGTCGACACGGTGTTCCAGGACATAGCGCAGAGGGACCAGGCAGAGATATTCATAAAGAACTGCAATGCATTCCTCAAGAAAGGAGGGTTCGGCATACTCGCGGTCAAGGCAAGGAGCGTCGATGTGGCGAAGAAGCCCAAGCAGGTATTCAACGAGGTCAGGGCATACATTGAGAAGAACATCACCATCGTCGATTATCGTGAGCTGGATCCCTTTGAGAAGGACCACTGCATATTCATCTGCAAGAAGAAATAAGGAACAAAATGAAAATCGGTGTCATGACCTACCGCGAAAAACCGACGATACCCCAGATAGATTGGATCGGAAAAAACAAATTCGGTTTCGTCGACCTCAGCATGGAACCGCCCTGCGCAACAGCAGAGGCGATGGACCCTAAAAAGATACGACTTCTCCTAAAAAAATACGATTTGGGCATGACCGGGCACACAAGCCCCCACCTGCCTTTCACACACCTGCACAAGGAAATCAGGGATGCAGCATCAAAAGAGCTGAAAAAATACCTTGTGTTCCTCCACAAAGTCGGTTCTCCCAACATGAACATACATTCACCTTTCAAAGACCGCATAGATCCCAGAAAAGCGATAGAGCACTACTCAGAACTTCTTGATGTTGTAATGCCCCTAGCAAGAAAATACAAAATCAAAGTCATGCTCGAAAACTGGCTCAACACAGATGAATACATAAGATTCTACCGAGGCATATTCAAAAGATACCCTAAGCTCAAGCTTCACCTGGACATAGGGCACTGCTACCTCAGACCAAAAAAAGACATGGTGTCATGGTTCCTGAAGAACTACGGCGACAGAATAGAGCACGTGCACTTCTCTGACAACCTCGGGAGGAAAGACAACCACTATGCACTGGGAGAGGGAGCGGTACCCTGGCTGAAAACAATAAGATTATTAAAGAAATACGGCTATGATGGAACCATAACGCTAGAAACCTTTTTCATGAGGGGGAAACGCCGACAGAACGCGTTCCTCTACTCTAGAAATAAGCTGCTCAAATGGTGGGGCAATTGTTGAGACTATATAACACACTCAAACGGAACAGGGAAGAGTTCAAGCCTATCTTGAAAGGCAAGGTCGGCATGTACTGCTGCGGGCCGACAGTCTACAACTACGCGCACATAGGTAACCTAAGGGCATACATCTTCAATAATGTGCTCAGGAGGGTGCTCGAGCTCAATGGCTATGCAGTAAAGCACGTCATGAACATAACAGACGTAGGCCACTTGACCAGCGATGCTGACGAAGGCGAGGACAAGATGCTCAAAGGAGCGAAGCGCGAGGGAAAGACTGTCTGGGAAGTGGCCAAGTTCTACGAGGAAGCATTCTTCAACGACACGAAACAGCTCAACATACTCAGGCCACACACAGTCTGCAGGGCGACAGAACACATCAAGGAGATGGTCGAGCTTGTCAAGCGCATAGAGAAGAACGGCTACACATATGAGGCAGAAGGCAACATCTACTTCGACACCTCTAAGTTTGACAGGTACTATGAGCTCACAGGCCACGCGCCCGAAGAAGAGCAGACCAAGGCAAGGGTCGAAGAGGACCAGGCAAAGAAGAACAAGGCAGACTTCGTGCTCTGGTTCACGCGCAGCAAGTTCGGCAACCAGGAGATGCAGTGGGACAGCCCATGGGGACGAGGATTCCCTGGCTGGCACCTCGAGTGCAGCGCGATGTCGATCAAATACCTCGGAGAACAGTTCGACATACACTGCGGAGGCATAGACCACATACCAATCCATCATACTAACGAGATTGCGCAGAGCGAAGCGGCTACAGGCAAGCACCCCTGGGTCAAATACTGGCTGCACAACGAGTTCCTTGTCATGGACAAGGGAAAGATGGCCAAATCATCAGGAGAGTCCCTGAGGATGAAGACACTGACAGACAAGGGCTACGACCCTATCGTGTACAGGTACTTCTGCCTCGGAGCGCACTACCGGCAGCAGCTCAAGTTCAACTGGGACGGCATGGACGGCGCAGCGAACACCATCAACAGGCTCAAGGAAAAAACCCTCGAGATAAAAGAGAACGCATCCAAGAAGGAACACGAGGATGCGGAAAAGGAACACACCTATGACGCGGAGTTCAAAGAGGCGCTCAATGACGACCTCAACACTCCGAAGGCACTCGCGATAACATGGTCAGTCCTGCGCGACGAGGAGATATCAGACAGGGAAAAGCTCAAGCTCCTGCTCGAATTCGACAAGGTGCTGGGACTCGGCATCGCAGCATGGGAAAGGGAGAAGGTGAAAGTGCCTGCAGAAGTCCAGAAGCTGCTCGATGAACGCGAGAAAGCGAGGAAGGCAAAGGACTGGGCAAAGGCAGACGAGCTCAGGGACAAGATAGCAAAGGCAGGTTTCGCTGTCAAAGACACGCCAGAAGGACCGCAGCTCGAAAAGATTTGAAATAAATTTTTATACTATAACAGCTTATCTTAACAAAAAGAGGCAGCGCAGACCTCCGGTCTGCTGGTCTCTTTTCAAAGAAAAGAGGTGAAATATGGCAGCAGATGCCCTGGCATACCTGACTTATCTTGGAGTGCTACTTCTAGTCGGGCTCATCTGCACGATGATATCATCAAAGCTCAAGATACCTAACGTGCTGCTGCTAATAATCGTGGGCATACTCCTCAAATACGTCAAGTACCAGGGAGAGCCGCTGTTCGCGATACCACAGAACTTCATCCTAACGCTCGGGGTGCTGACCCTTATCATGGTCGTGTACGACTCGGCATCCACTTTCAAGCTCAAGGAGATAGACGCACTGTTCTTCAGGGCGCTGAAGCTCACGACTTTCTTCATCATCCTCACGCTGTTCCTGTTCACGCTCACATCAAGATACATGCTTGACATAAGCGTCTACCTGGCGGTCCTATTCGCCTCATTCATGGCAGGCACTTCACCCGACACGGCGATGTCCTTGCTGGGAGGAGCCAAGAACAAGATAGCAGAGTTCCTCGAGATAGAATCGATCGTCAACACGCCTCCACTGGTGCTGCTGCCTTTCATAATAGTAGACCTCATGAAGAGCATGACAGATGTCTCATTCGACACTGTCGTGCAGCAGTTCGTGCCATTCCTACAGCAGATAGTCATAGGCCTCGGAGCAGGACTCCTGGTCGGAGTGGTGGTCTTCAAGCTCATGAGCAGGCTGTACTCAGAGAAAGTATCACCTATCGCGATAGTCGCGGCAGCGCTGATAACTTACGTCCTGGCTGAGAACATCGGAGGCAATGGAGTGCTAGCAGTGACCACTATGGCAGTCATAGTAGGCAACATCTACCTCAAGCACAAGGAGACCCTCGACAAGTTCTCCTCCACGTTCTCCGAGTTCCTGCAGATACTCGTCTTCGTACTTCTCGGGCTGCTGATTGACATAGACTGGAGTGTGTCATTCCTGATAAAGTCCCTGGCCCTGTTCTTCGTGTTCCTGCTGATCAGGCTCCTCTCGATACACATAAGCTTCTGGAGCGAATACACCCTGAAAGAGAAGATATTCATGACGATAAATGCGCCCAAAGGCATAGCGACCGCGGTAGTGATATTCCTGCTGAGCACCTATGCGATACCAGGTCTTACTCAGATACTCGACTACGGGCTCGCATTCATACTATACTCCATCGTCCTTGCGACAGTCGTCATAAAGATGTCAAGATTCTTCCTGCAGGTCGACATAGTCAAGCCAGCTCCGGCACATAGCGCAGCAGGCAGCACTGCCAAGAAAGCCAAAAGCGTCAAGAAACTCAAGAAGAAGAGCAAGAAGAATTAAGAATCTCTCAATCTTTCAGTTCTCCTCGGCCAGCTCCACACCCACCTTGACCTTGTGCTCTGGAATCTCGATGCTGCCTTTGCCGAACTCCAGGCTGACAGCATTCGCAGTCGAGGTCAGGTCCTCAAGCGCAGACTCTATCCTCTTCCTCTGGTCATCATCGCACTCCACGACAAGCTTCACAGGCTTCTTGAGAGAGACCTTCTGCTCTGACTTGAACTTACGCACAGCGCCGATGATCGCAATGACCAGCTCACCGGTCTTCTCAGCATCCTCATCAATCAATCTCTCATCGACCTTCGGCCAGCGCGAGATGTGTATAGACCTGGCTTTCTCCTTGTCTGCGAAATAAGACTGGTACACCGCCTCTGTCACGTGCGGCATTATAGGAGCGACAAGCTTGAGCGTGTTGAGCAGCAGCTGGTACAGCGTGAACTGCGCAGCGGCCTTGGCCTCAGCGCCCCTCTTGTCAGGATTGTAAAGACGGTCCTTGCAGACCTCCAGATAGTTGTCGCAGATGGTGCTCCAGAAGAACTTCTCTGTCTCTGCCTTTGACTTTGCGTACTCATAATTGCTGAACGTATCTGTGCAGTCCTTCACCAGCTTCTGGAGCTTTGACAGGATCCACCTATCCATCACCTCAAGCTTAACCTGCTTGGCATCCTTCTTCCCTCTCGACGGGTCGAAACCAGAGAGGTGCATGATGGAGAACCTGGAGGCGTTCCACAGCTTGTTCACCATCTTCTTTCCTGTCACGAGGTCCTTCTCCTGGAAAGGAAGGTCATCGCCCAGCTTGGAGCCACCAGCCCAGAACCTCAGAGCGTCAGCGCCATACTTGTCGATCATCACCTGCGGCTCTATCACGTTGCCTTTTGACTTCGACATCTTCTTGCCGTGAGGGTCCAAGGCCCAGCCTGAAATGACGCAGTCTCTCCAGGGGTTGCAGTCGAAGCCAATGTTAGACCTGAAAGTAGTGTTGAAAAGCCAGAATGTTATGATGTCATGCGCCTGCGGCCTCAATGTCATAGGGAACAGCTTTGGCCAGAGCTTCTTAGGCATCAGCTCGACAGCGAGGCGAGGGGTCAGCGAGGACGTCGCCCATGTATCAAGGATATCCTTCTCAGGGATGAAATCAGCATTGCCGCACTTCGGGCATTTCTTGACAGGAGGCTTGCTGTCCAGAGGATCGACAGGCAGGTCCTTTTCGTCAGCCATCACAACCTCATCGCACTTAGAGCAGTACCAGACAGGGAAAGGCACGCCGGAATACCTCTGCCTCGAGACAAGCCAGTCCCACTGCAGGCCCTTCACCCAGTTCTCATACCTGTTCCTCATGTGCGGCGGATACCAGTTCAGCTGCTCGCCCCACTTGAGCATGTCCTCCTTGAGGTCAAGATACCTTATGAACCACTGCTTCGCCTTTATGAACTCAATCTCTGTACCGCATCTCTCGTGCACATTCACAGCGTGCTTGATAGGCTTCATGGACAGGAGCAGACCCTGCTCTTTCATGTCCTCTATTATCATCTTCCTGGCCTTCTTGATCTGCTCGCCCTGGAACTTGCCTGCGAGAGCAGTCATCCTGCCGTCGTGAGTTATCGCTTCCTTTATCGGCAGGTTGTGGGCCTTCTGCCATTCCATGTCGGTCTGGTCGCCGAAGGTGCAGCACATAACAAGGCCTGTCCCTTTCTCAGGGTCAGCGCGCTCGTCCTCCAGTATAGGGACCTCGAAGCCGAACAACGGCACCTTTGCATTCTTGCCCTTCAGACTCTGGTAGCGCTTGTCTTCAGGATGATAGAATACAGCGACGCACGCAGGAAGGAGCTCTGGCCTTGTTGTTGCGATGATGAGGTCCTTGTCGCCTGACTTGAACACTATATCGCAGAAGTTTGACGCTATCTCCTGGTCGACGCACTCCACCTGCGAGATGCCTGTGTGGCACTCAGGGCACCACATCGTCGGCGCGTCCTTCCTGTATGCCCTCTCCATCTTGTAGAGCCTTATGAACTCGCGCTGCGAGATGCGCTGGCAGTGCTCGTTTATTGTTGTGTAGAATATGCTCCATTCACAGCTCATGCCTATCCTCTTCCAGTCAGAGATGTACTTGGGCCTCAGCTCTTTCTCAAGGGTATCGAGGCAGAGCTTGACGAAATCCTCACGGTTCATGTCCTTTGCCCTCACGCCTTTTGTCTTCTCTATGAGGCGCTCTGTAGCCAGGCCATTGTCATCAGTGCCGAAAGGATAGAACACGTTCTTACCTATCATGCGCTGGAAGCGTACTATGAAGTCCTGCTGCGAGTAAGAGAATGAATGACCAAGATGCATCTTGCCGGACACTGTCGGCGGAGGCGTGTCCACTGAGTATATCTCTGCTTTTGACTCGGGGTCAAAGTGGTATATCTTTTTGTCTTCCCAGAACTTCTGCCATTTCGGCTCTTCTACCAAAGGGTCATAGTTCTGAGGCTTTTCCTTGTCTTCCATGGTGTTTTGGATTTCAAGTCTGTATTTAAAGTTTTAGGTTATAACGCTGGCTGCAAAATGCTTTGCGTATGATTCATTGACATCTGTTTAAAAATTCGCTTCTGAAAGATATTTTTGCGTCATCTTGATGTATTTTGCCGGGTTCAGGGCAGGTTTTGTCAAATCTACCCAAACGAGCATCCTGAGGTTCTGTATGATGCCATAGAATGACTCAAATTTTGAATATTCCTTCGGTCTACGAATGATTGAATTATATCCTTCAAGTAAGAATGGCCGGTAATCAAGCAGCTTATCGAACTTTGAATCAAAGTTTCGAAGGTCGCACTCGGAATGGCCTGAATAAGACCACTCGAAGTCAATAATGCCTGTGAGCTTTCCTTTCTCAAATAGGATGTTGCTCTGAGAATAGTCTGAGTGAACCAAAGAAGGTGTGACCTTCAAATCCAGAAGATAAACATTAGCAGCAACAAATTTGCTGACTTGAGCCAGAAGTCTTCTGTCCATCAACTTTCTTGCCTTCACCAGACTGAAGTTTTCACTGTATCTCTTCATAATCATCGATTTCCACGAATCCTCGGCAACAAGTGAGCTACCTTGGAAATTACCAAAATGTTTGAACTTGATAGTATGCAATCTTCCCAATGCAGACCCTATCTGTCGCATGCTTTCTTTCTTCTGCTTTTCAGAATACTCGCCAGCACAATCACTCAAGATTCTGCCGGGAATGCGTCTCAACAGAAAGTATGTGTGGGGTATTACGCCCTTACAATGATCTATTGCAACTACTTGCGGAACAGGAAGACCTGTCTTTTTCTTCACAAGCCCAAACAAGAACTTCTCTTTTTCAAAGCTTTTTCCAGTCGGTTCAGAGCTGATCCTTAAAACAAGATCGTCATTGACATAGAACGCCGGATTGCTCAAACCACTTTTTATCATTTTCAATGAATCAAGCTTTCCAAGGCCATGCTGTTTGAGCAAGGATTGTATATGATTCCTGTTAATCTTTAAGTCCATCATACTGTCTAACGGTCTTTGTATTTAATATTCTTTTGTTAGACCTTTTTTGCTGTATGCTGGCTGGGGGTTCAGGTCAAAACCCTGCTGGTTTTTACTTACATTGTGGGTATTTATTTATAAATGATACTTACATTGTGGGTATTTTTTGTTTTGGGTATTGTCTTCGCAGCAAAACCATTTCCAGTCTGCAACGTCACGCTGCTATACCTCGAGTGGCGGCTGCCACGCTGCTATAATCGGCAGTGCCGCGCGGCTCTTTCAGCACCTTCGGCGCTGTAAGATTTCAGGCCGCTTCGCGTCCTGAAGTAGCTTGCTTTGCCGGCAAGGGAATGCTGAACAAACATCTACAGGCCTGCGCCTTGCACATATCTCTTATGCTGTGCCGGTCTCCGCATCTTCTGCAAGACCGACGCGAACGCGGTGGTACTGCCTGGACTATCACAACAAAATTAATAAACGAACACAGCTTTTTTTCGCTTAATGGCAGAAAGGACAAAGCCCTGGACACAGCAGCATTCTCCAAAGAAGATAAAGGATATCGTAGGCCAGGACAAGGCCATAGCAGAGCTTAAGAGATTCGTGGTCAACTTCAGGAAGGAGAAGAAGAAGGCAGCGATCATCCACGGCCCAACAGGAAGCGGGAAGACCTGCGCGGTGTATGCGATAGCCAACGAGCTCGGACTCGAAATAGTCGAGCTGAACGCATCAGACTTCAGGAACGCAGAAGGAATATCATCCATCGTAGGCAACGCATCAAAGCAGATGTCCCTGTTCTTCAAAAGCAAGATAATACTTGTAGACGAGATAGACGGAGTCTCAGGCACACAGGACAGGGGAGGCATCCCAGAGCTTGCGCGCATGATAGAAGGGACAGCATTCCCGATAGTCATGACAGCGAACGACCCATTCGACAAGAAGTTCTCAGACCTCCGCAAGAGGGCGGCGATGATAGAGTTCGAACCGCTGCAGTACACAGAGGTCTTCGAGGCGATTAAGCGCGTAGCAGAGCTCGAGAAGATAAAGTACGAGGAAGATGCGCTCAAGTCGATAGCCAGGCGGGTCGGAGGCGACGCCAGGGCAGCGGTCAACGACCTGCAGATGCTCAGTGCAACCGGGACATTGACCAAGAAAGACCTTGAAGCCCTGTCAGACAGGGAAAAGAAAGAAGAGATATCCACAGCGCTTACGAAAGTATTCAAGACAACAGACCCGCTCATAGCAAGACAGTCATTCGATACAGTCAGCGAAGACCTCAAGGCATGCCTGCTATGGGTAGACGAGAACCTGCCCAAAGAATATGAGAAGCCTGCAGACCTTGCCAGGGCATATGATTTCGTCTCCAAGGCAGACATAATGAACCGGCGCATAATGCGATGGCAGCACTGGCGATTCCTGGTCTATGTCAACGACTACCTCAGCGCAGGGGTCGCGGTGTCAAAAGACGAGAAATACAAGAAGATAGTCGATTACGAGCAGACGCAGAGGCTGCTCAAGATATACATAGCAAACAGGAAATACCAGAAAAGGCTCGCGATATGCGAGAAGATAGCCGCAGCGACACACAGCTCCAAGAAAGAAGTCGTCAAGGACACCTACCCATACATCAAGGAGATATTCAGGAAAGGCAAAGACAGGGAGATGATATCTGCCATAGCAGACAAGCTCGACCTCGACAACGAGGAGATAGAATACCTTAAGAGGTAGAGTGAAGCAACCCTTTTTCTTTTAGCAGACAGGTCAAAATATCTGGTTTTGCACCACAACTGCCACGCTCGCTTTGAGTATCGGGCCGCTTCTTGTTGCCCATTTCAAACCTTCGGTGTGTAATGTCACAAGCAAAGCTTGTGCCAACTGCATTTCTATCTGCTACTTCTACCGCCAGCTCGCTAGGTGGCAGTTCTGGTGCCAACGTGGTTTTTGGCATAGCGTCTTTTAGCACAAACTATATAAATACAAAACCCCAAAACACTGTTTAAAGTAGTCAGATTTGCGTTGAGGCATACAAATGAGCGGAAAAGAGGCAAAGAAAGAGACAAAGAAAGAGGCAAACAAAGAGACAAGGCAGGACAAGCCGCTGCCAAAAGAAGGACCTTCTAAAAGCCTCAGCATAGAGGACATGGCCGTATTCTGCAAACGCAAAGGATTAGTCTACCCAAGCTCTGAGATCTACGGCGGCATGGCTGGATTCTTCGACTACGGCCCTTACGGCACAGAGCTCAAGAACAACCTAAAGAACGAATGGTGGAAGTCCCATGTCCAGTCACGCGAAGATATAGTAGGCATAGACGGCAGCATAATATCCAACCCGAAAGTATGGGTCGCGTCAGGCCACGCAGAGCAGTTCGGAGACATACTCGTCGAGGACCTCAAGACACACGAAAGATACAGGGCAGACGTCCTCATCGAGGAAGCGCTCAAGATACAGGCAGACGGCCTGAGCGCAGAAGACCTCGGCAAGCTCATCAAGGAGAACAATGTCAAGTCGCCAAAAGGCAACTCCCTGTCTGAACCTCGGAAATTCAACCTCATGTTCACGACAAACGTCGGCCCGGTACAGAGCGAGGAGTCAAAAGCATACCTCAGGGCAGAGACAGCACAGATAATATTCACAGAGTTCAAGAACGTATTCGAGACATCAAGGCTCAAGCTGCCGTTCGGCATAGCGCAGATGGGAAAGGCGTTCAGGAACGAGATAGCGCCGAGACACTTCCTGTTCAGGTGCAGGGAATTCGAGCAGATGGAGATAGAATACTTCATACACCCGAAGAAGCACGGCGAATGCCCCTACATAGATGAGGCCATGGCAGAGAAGCTCATGGTCTATTCCGCAGAGATGCAGGAGAAGAAACAGGAAGCAAAAGAGATGACTGTCAAGGACGCGCTCGCCAAGAAAGTCTTCAAGAGCCCCTGGCACGCATACTGGCTCGCGACAGAACAGAAGTGGTTCCTCAACCTGGGTGCGCGCAGGGAGAACTTCAGGATAAGGCAGCACAAGAAAGACGAGCTTGCACACTACTCATCAGACTGCTGGGACCTCGAGTACAGGTTCCCGTGGGGCTGGAAAGAGCTGGAAGGGATAGCGGACAGGAGCGACTTCGACCTCCAGCAGCACATGAAGCACAGCAAGAAAGACATGAGCATATACGACGAGGAGACAAAAGAGAAGGTAGTCCCCCATGTGGTCGCAGAGCCAAGCCTCGGAGTGGACAGGAGCTTCCTGGTATTCATGTTCGACGCATACGACGACGACAAGAAAAGAGGAAACATCGTCCTGCACCTGCATCCGAAGCTCGCACCCATAAAGGCCGCGGTACTCCCGCTCGTCAACAAGCTCGAGGACAAGGCAAAAGAGGTCTATGGAATGCTCAAGAACGACCTGTTCTGCTTCTATGACCGATCAGGAAGCATAGGACGAAGATATGCAAGGATGGACGAGCTAGGCACGCCATTCTGCGTCACTGTCGACTTCGATTCGCTAGAGAAAGAGGATGTCACGATAAGGGAAAGGGAAACCACAGAGCAGGCAAGGGTCAAGATAAATGACCTGAAAGAGACCCTCAGGAAGCTCGTCACAGGAGAGATGCAGTTCAAGGACATAAAGAGATAGGAAACCATCAGCTGGACCCGAAGAAGGAAAAAAAGGAAAAAAAAGAAAAAGGAAAAACATGGAAAAAGCAGGTGAAAAAGCCAAGTCCTTCCTAACGCATTCAGTATTCATAATCATAATAATTCTCGGGCTGTACTTCATAGTATCAGCATCACCGACACTTACAGGATACGTCGTCCTCGACGCAGGCACTGCAAAAGCAAAGCTCGAAAGCGCACTGTCAAGCTCAGCAGTCTTCAGCCAGATCGCCCAGTCGAGCATCTGCGTAGTCATAAACGACCCCGAACTGCCGCTGTCCCTGCAGGCATCCAAGACGAGCACAGGATGGACTGTCTCTGAGATGCGAGGGATGTGCTCAGGCTTCACGTCAGAGGATGTGATAGTGCAGTTCAAGGACTATGACTCATTCTCAAAGATGGTGGATGACCCCTCTCCGAGGAACCTCGCCAATGGCGCGATAAACAGGGACTTCGAGATACTCCAGTCAAGATACGTCGAGCTAGGAGGCAATGTGGTCTGCGACGCAGCATTCAGGGTCAAGTACTGCGACTCCCTCAAGAACATGGCGACCCCCAACCAGCTCATAGACGGGGACCTCGCATGCTGCCTAGACAAGCTCACCAGGGCAGAGAAGAAGCTCCTCGAGCAGCACCTGAAGCAAGGGAACTACCAAGACGAGATGGGGGTTCTCCAGCAGCCTGCGACAATAGCAGGCATGAGCATGACGACAAGCATAATAATCCTCGCAGTCGTAATCCTTGTGATCGTCGGCATAGTCGCAGGGGTTATGATGGGACACAAAGGCGGCAAAGCACCGTCAAAGACTGCAGCCTCGATGCCAGGAACAGGCATGCCGGGCATGCCGACTGGAATGCCTGCAGGAGCAGAAGCAGCACCAGGAGCAGCGATGCCTGAGATGCGGACAGGGTACGGCCAGCCAGCACAGCCGACAGAAAGCCCCCAGATAACAGATCTCAGGAACTATGTCCAGCAGGTCATCTCAGAAGGATACGACATCGAAGAGGTAAGGTCACATCTCCTCGAGATAGGCTGGGACTACCAGACAGCAGAACAGATAATCGGAGAGGCGCAGCAACAGCTGCAGCAGCAGTAGAAGACGCAAACTCTCTCAATATAAAAACAAACACAACAAGCTTTTTATACTCTTTCTGACAAACAAGGCATATAAATGAAAAGCACATAGGGGGTAAACATGGCAGATCTCATAGATGTCATAAGGAGGATGCGAAAGCTCTCCACAGAAGAGGAAAAATCCCTGGATTCCCTTGACTGGTACGTGTCTGAAAAGCAGAAATGCCTTGTCAGAGGACTGTTCAAGGAGAAGAAGATAGCCATAGAGACCGAATCATTCTCACTCGGCGGACTCATAGAGAACCTCAGCCTGCCAAAGCTTGTCGCGAAGAAGAAAAGCGCAGAGACAGAACAGATCATAGCAGACATCAACACAGCGATAGACGAGAAGACAAAGAAGACTCTCTTCACAGAGTTCTCCAAAGTCATACACGACAAGTGCTCACAGATAATCGCGCCTAACATAGTCGGGTTTGAGACGGTCAAGAAGGCAGTCGCGCTGCAGCTGCTCTCACCAGAACGCATACACATACTCCTGCTCGGCGACCCGGGAACAGGGAAGACACAGATACTCAGCTCAGCAACAGAACTTGCGCCAATAGCATCGATGGGGCTCGGCTCAGGAACGTCAGGAGTCGGCCTCGCAGTCACTGTCAAGGGCAAAGAGGTCATCAAAGGCCTGCTGCCCATGGCTGACAGGGGGCTGTGCGCAATCGACGAGCTCAACCTCATGAAAGAGGAGTCAAGGGCCAGCCTGTACAACGCCATGGAGAAAGGCTTTGTCAGCTATGACAAGGGAGGACACTCATACAAGTTCGACGCGAGGGTCTCGGTGCTCGCGACAGCAAACCCGAAAGGAGACAAGTTCACAGGCACCACCGTCAGCGAGCTGAAGAAACAGCTGCCGTTCGACGCAGCGCTGCTGACAAGGTTCCACCTCACATTCATGGTAAAGAAGCACGACATCGAGGAGTTCAAGAAGATAACAAAGGCCCTGCTGCAGAAGAGCAAGCAGGAGCTCAGCAGCAAGGAGCAGGCATTCCTCAAGAGCTACATAAATCATGCCCACTCGCTCGGAGAAATAAAACTGCCCAAGAAATTCGAGCAGGAGATAATCGATTTCATATCAGACATAAAGGAGAACGAGAAGAAATACCTCGTCGAGATATCGCCGAGGATGGTCGTCGGCTTCACAAGGCTCGCGAAAGCCTCCGCGCGCGCAGAGCTAAGGGACGAAGTGGCTGAAAAAGACGTGGCACTGGTCAAGCAGATAGTCAAGGAGAGCCTCAAGGTATGAGGCACATAGTCGCTCAAAAATTGCTGTGCAAAGACAGAGAAATGCCATTCTATACTGCACAGGCAACTGAAAATAACAACCGAAAGTTATATAAACAAAACACGAATTTTTGAGGCAGGACAAAACAAACAAAGACGGTGAACTGATGATAAAATTTGTCGGAAAATTCATAAAGAAGGTGTTCAGGGACATATTCAGGAAACGAAAAGCCCTGAAGATAGGCCTTTACGGCCCGCCGAACGGCGGCAAGACCACGCTCGCCAACAGGCTCTGCCTCGACTGGCTCGGCGAGGAGATGGGAAGCGTCTCCAACATCGAGCACGAGACAAGAGAGGTCCAGATAAAGGAGCGCATAACCGTCAAGAAGGACAACCACGAGCTTTCTTTCAGCCTTGTAGACACGCCAGGCATAGCCACGAAGATAGACTACGAGGACTTCATGAAGAAAGGACTCACAGAATCAGAGTCCAAGAAGCGCGCAAAGGAGGCCACAAAAGGAGTCATCGACGCGATAAGATGGCTCGACAACATGGACGTGGTCATAGTCGTGCTTGACGCCACAAAAGACCCATACTCCCAGGTGAACATAACAATAATAGGCAACCTCGCAGCAAGGGACATACCTGTCCTTGTCGTGGTCAACAAGACAGACCTGAGGAAGGCGAGCATAAAGAAGATCAAGGCAGCTTTCCCGCAATACGAGGTCATAGGGATATCAGCGAAGAAAGGCACGAACATGGAAGAGTTTTACGAATCATTGTTCGTCGTAGCAGGATGAGGTTTCGGAAAATGGGACTCACATTACAATTCATTCCTTACATGGAAATCGAGAACCTGAGCTCGATAGGCAGGATCAGGAAGCTGCTCAACGCAGTCAAAGAGGACAAGATAGTGCTGCTGGAAGGGCGGCTCAAGAAGGAAGAGGAGACCGAGCTCATCAAGACAACGATGGAAGAGATAAACGCGGAGTTCAGGGGCATCGAGCTGGCGGTGGTATACCCTGCGGCGCACAACATGGTAGCGTTCAAGAAGCTGAAGCAGCAGTTCATCAACATGCTCCTCGGAGACAGGCAAGGGCTGACGATAATAGGCCCAGCCTCCATAGTCAAGGAGATAAAGAAAGACCCTAACAAGATACAGCTGTTCACGACAGACGGCAGGTCCAGACCGAAGAAGGCCAAGAAGAAATCCAAGGGTTAAGATACACCATGCCCCACCAATGCGTCAGATGCGGAAAGTTCCATGATGATGGAGATTCAACGCTCCTGCAGAAGGGCTGCTCGTGCGGGTCAAGGCTCTGGTTCTTTGTCAAGAAAGAGTCCATAGACAAGGCGAAGACCATAACGACCAGTCTCACACCAGAGCAGAAGGCGCAGATCGAGGAGGACGTCCTCGAGATAATAGGCGAGACAAACCCTGACGAGCCTGTGGTGCTAGACCTCGAGTCGATACGCATCACAGAGCCGGGCAAGTTCGAGCTCGACCTCGTGCAGCTGTTCAACAAGGACAAGCCCATAGTCTTCAAGCTCGCAGAAGGCAAGTACATGATAGACATACCAGAGACCTTCCAGAGGAGAAGGGAGCTGGGCGAGAAGCATAAGTGACTGGTTCTTATAATTTAAGATAAAGAATGAAAAGATAATCCCGACTCCCTGCGGTCATCGATGTTTTGCCTTTCTTTAATACAAAAATAATGCCGACTCCTTTCAGTCATCGGCATTATTGAGCATTAAAAAACGGATTTTGCCGACTTTATCGGCAAAATCCCTTTCTTTAATGGGACGGCGGGGACTTCCATGCATCAGCAAGGAGCTTCTGCAATTTGAACCCCGAACCCCACGGTATCTGACAATCATCCCCTTGCGGGCATCATACCGTATGGCATGAAACGGCCTTCAGCCGTGTGCTCTTTACTGCCGCGAGCCTCGCAAGCTCGGCAGGTCCCAGATTGAGCTACCGTCCCATCGATTGCTCTTTTTTGTCTCTCATCGGCATAAAGCCTCGACAATCTGGGTGGTCATACGAAGAATCTGATTGATTTATATAACTTTTGGTGGTCAGCTGAGGTCCTCTTCCTCGACATCAATGGAATCCTCAGGAGCGCCCCCTTTCTTCGGCGCCTCGTCCTTTTCCTCATCACCGTATGAGAAATCGTCAGGCTTATCCGCTGAGGCTGGTTCCTCCTTTGGCTCTGCCTTCTCCTCGGCAGGCGCCGGTTCAGGCTTCGCAGCAACTCCAGGACCTTCCGCTTCCTGCGGCCCGCCCTCTCCACTCACGATGTCAAGCGTACCGAACTTGCCGGTCGTCAGCTGGAGCTCGCCCTGGAACTCACCGACATAGCCCTTTTGGATCTTGACCTTGTCACCTACACGCACCTTCTCTATCTGCTCGTTCCACAAAGAAAGCTTTACCTTGCCAGTGCCGTCCTTTATCAGCGCGTTCGCGACCTTGCCTTGCCTCCCGAACTTGCTGAATTCGCGGACATCACTCATCTCAATAACTTCGCCTTCGACATCAACATTGGTCTGTCTCGGCTGCAAATCTTTTATGAACATTCGATCACCTAGTCCCGACAATATGCTGAGAGGGTTTAAAAAACTTTGCCTCACCCCTTTAAAAGCATTAAAATGCCTGGCGCACGAAGGGCAGCATAGAAACTTTTATATAAATGGCGCAGGACTTTCTCATCATGGAAAAAGAGATGCCCAATTCTGTCAAGAAGGAGATACTCCGCGTCCTGAAGAAGGCGCAGAGGAATATAAACAGCGGAGACTCGAATAAGCTGAAGATCCTCAGCGACGCGACAATACGCAACGCAAGCGTGTTCCAGGATCCAGACTCCCTCTCAATCGCAGTCATAGTATATGCTATATCAAAGCTTCTCGAGAGATGGGGCTTCGAGTCAGAGTATGCGGACCAGGCAAGGAACCTGCTCGGCAGCGCGCAATTCTCGCTGGAACAGAACCGGCTTGACGAATACCGCGACAAGATGAAGAAGGTGTTCGAGTTCACAGCTTCTGTCGAGAAGGAGTTCAAGCTATACATAGACAAGGTCATAGAGAAGGCCAGGGTGAAGAAAGGGAGCAGGCTCTACGAGCACGGCATAAGCGCGGCAAGAGCCGCCGAGATGCTGGGCATAGGACAATGGGAGCTGCTGAGCTACATAGGCAAGACAAGGATATACGACGAGGCAGCAGTGCCTACTGACGTCGCGCAGAGGCTCAACCTGGCCAGGCAGCTCTTTGAGTAGACAGAGAGGACAAGATGAAATCCCTAATATTCGATGCAGGACCTGTAATAAGCCTCACGACCAACAACCTTCTCTGGACACTGGACTACCTGAAGGACATATTCAAAGGAGATTTCTATATACCGCAGGCAGTCAAGGTAGAGCTGGTCGACCGGCCGCTGGCGTCGAAGAAGTTCAAGTTCGAGGCCCTGCAGGTGGGATTCAGGATAAAAAAAGGGGTGTTGACTGTAGTGGAAGAGCAGAAGATAAAGATTCTCGCGGAAGAGCTCCTCGAGCTGGCCAACCACTCGTTCAAGATCAGGGGCAACTGGCTGAGGATAGCCCACTATGCAGAGATGGAGGTCATCGCCGCAGCATCTGTCCTTAACGCCTCAGCAGTCGTGATTGACGAGAGGACGACAAAGCTCATCATCGAAGACCAGTCAGGACTCGCCAGGATGCTCGAGAAGCACATGGGCTCGAAGGTATACACCAACCAGGCCAACCTCAACAAGATAAAGAACTGGACAAAGGGCATAAAAATAATACGCTCAGTGGAGCTCGTGATGGTGGCGTATGAGAAAGGCATATTCAACAAGTACCTTCCTGATGGAGAGGATGCAGCAAGGACACTCGTCGAGTCATTACTGTGGGGTGTGAAACTCCACGGCTGCGCATTGTCCAGGCAGGAGCTCAACGACCTGGTCAGGATCGAGACCAGTACACCGGTCAATGCTGTCTCTCGTCCAGAAAAAGACGATTCTTGAAGCCTCATCGACGGCGAAAACAAAACATTTAAATACTAGTATTCGTAAGGTTAATGGATTCTCATTCGAGAAAAGGAGGTCAAATAAAATGGCGCAAAAAGTTGCAAAAGTAGGTGTCAAGAAACAGGCGGGATACCTCTACTTCGTCGATAGACAGGGCGATGTATCCTGCGCAAAGATGGCCCGCGGCAAAGGAAAGAAGGCCGGCGCTGTCAAGAAAGTCGCCAAGGTTGGCGTCAAGAAGAAGGGTGGCTTCCTCTATTTCATCGACAAGCAGGGTGACATATCCTGTGCAAAGATGGTAAGAGGCGGAGCCAAGAGAAAGAAGAAGGCCAAGAAAGCGAAGAAGAAAGCAGTGAAGAAGAAGGCCAAGAAAAAGGTCGCCAAGAAGGCCAAGAAGGCCAAGAAAAAGGCGAAGAAGAAATAAATTCTGACCAACTTTTTTCTTTTTTTTTCTTTTTTAAACAACTGCTTCTGCCAAAACAAAATTTTATATAACACTCAAGATTATTCCCCTCATATGATAAAAGGACAGGTAGTGGGGGGAGAGCTCGGAAAGGTATGCATAAGGCAGAAGTCCGACGCCTGCCTCGAGATAGGCGAGCTCCTTGTCAGCGGTAACGAAAGGCAGAAGATACTCCTCCAGGTGTATGACCTCAACTACGGAAGCCAGATATCACAGCAGAACCTGGAGCTCATCTCAGGCATGAAGCTTGAGGACAACACAGACATATCATTCTTTGACGGGAACGTGCGCAACTACACCCTCGCCTCAGCGAAGCCAATAGCGATAATACGCGGCGCAGAGGTACAGCTATGCAAGCAGCTGCCCATATTCTTCGGGGAGGTCAGGCAGGTGGAAGAGGCAGACCTGAAATTCATGATCACGCCGCCCAATCCGCTGTTCCTCGGCAATCTCAGGTCAGGATCGAAGATGCTGGACGTGCCGATAAGCATCCCCGGCGACAAGGTGTTCTCGCACCACGTGCTCATAACATCAACCACAGGCAGAGGGAAGAGCAACCTAGTCAAGGTAATGCTGTGGAGCGTAGTCGACAAGGGCTATTGCGGAGCCATCGTGCTCGACCCGCATGACGAATACTACGGAAGGAACGGACCAGGGCTGAAGACGCACCCTTCCTCCGAAAACGTGATATATTACACACCGAGGGACGCTCCGCCTGGAGCAAAGACACTCAAGATAAACCTCAAGCAGGTTAAGCCTGACCACTTCAGGGGCGCAGTGAACTTCTCTGATGCGCAGGTCCAGGCGATGAGCGCCTACTACAAGGAGTACGGAAAGAGATGGGTCGAGGCTGTCGTCCTTGAGAAGCCGCTCAAGGTCGAGTTCCAGGAAGCGACCGTGGGTGTGCTCAAGAGAAGGCTCATGCACCTGCTCGACCTAGACTTCGACGGGAGCCAGCTGTACTGCAACGGCGTGTTCGACCTCAGCGCAGGAGAGACCACTATAAAGGACATCGCAGGCGAGGCAGAGCAGGCCAAGACAGTCATAATAGACACATCAGGATTCTCAGGAGCGGTCGAGATAATGATAGGCAGCATGGTCACGACAGAGATATTCAACAGGTACAGGAGCTACAAGACAAAAGGCCAGCTCGACAGCAAGCCGGTCGTGTCCATAGTGCTCGAGGAGGCTCCGAGGGTGCTGGGCAAAGAGGTGCTGGAATCAGGGCCCAACATATTCAGCACGATCGCAAGAGAGGGAAGGAAGTTCAAGGTGGGGCTCACGGCGATAACGCAGCTGCCTTCGCTGATCCCCCGGGAAGTGCTTGCGAACATGAACACCAAGATAATACTAGGCATAGAGATGAAGCCTGAAAGGCAGGCCATAATCGAATCGGCATCGCAGGACCTGTCCACTGACGACAGGAACATAGCATCACTAGACAAGGGGGAGGCCATAGTCACAAGCAACTTCGTCAAGTTCGCCACACCGATAAAAGTCCCTCTTTTCACCAACCATATAAAGCAGAGCCAGAAAAGCCAAAAAGATAATAAACCAGAGGGACATCCGAGCTTCGAGGGAGTCAGCCTGTCTTGACTACTCTCAGCAAAACAAAGGTGATCAAGCTGGGAATATACTCAGAACAACCGAACTTCAGAAAGAACCTTGAATCAGCATTCCCCCTTGCGAAGAGGGCTGCAGGCGAGGCAGAGCAACTTGATGTCAAGATATTCCTCAAGTTCCTAAAGAAGCACAAGCTGTTCGGGCAGTCGCTGAAACAGGAACTCGCTGGGATATATGACCTGCTCCACGAGTCATGGGAGCTCGCAGAGGAAATCAGGAAGAAACCAGAGCATCAAAAAGAGTTTGATAGGCTGAGCAAGATAACATACGAGCTCGAGGCCAAGACAGCAGACCTGCTGAACAAGCTTAAGGCAGGCAAGCACATGATGGTTGTTATGGGGAAGAACCTCAGGATGTTCTACAATGACGAGCTGAAGATACTCGCGCTCCTGAAAGAATTCCACGAAGGGCTGAAGCGCGAAGGGCGCGTGAAGCAGATGCCGAACGTGACCCAACTGATGAACGAGGCGACAAACATACAGGGCGCGCTGCACCAGATAAAGCCCATGTTCGAAGCAATAGCGACTGCGTATGAGAAGGACTCGATAGAGATAGAGCGGATGATAGATGATGAGATGAGGAAGGTGGAGGCCAAGGTCAGGGGCAAGGACGCGCAGCACATCGACTTCAGGAAGATCCTTGAGCATGTCAAGTATGTGGAAGGCCAGATAGACAATCTGGTCGAAAAGGCAGAACAGGAGCAGAAGCTGGTAAATGTGAGTCAGCACAGCGCCAGGCTGATGGAAATAATCATAGGCAAGATGCTGGAACGCGAAGAACAGCAGAGAGCGGGCTTCAGGGCCTGAAACGCCTTTTTATACTCTTCTGAACCAAAATCTTTATATAGTTTTAATGACTAACCAGTGGTTACGATGGGGGGAATAGCTCATATAACTGTCAGGTTCTCGGAAATCGAGCTTGGTGGCAGCGAGCTAGAGCTAGCCTTGGACAAAGAGGTGTGGGATTCTCTGGAAGGCACCCTTAACGAGCATGTCGAATGGCATGTATATTATGTCAGTGCATATCACCGCTGTGAGCCTTGCGGCGGCCTGCTGGAAGAGCGCGCAATGGTGAAAGCAGAGATAGGACGCACCTTGTACTCACGCGAGACCCAGCCGCCCAGACCGTGCTATGCTGAAGGCGACACGCACGTGGTCATGAATCTCCTGCTTCTCTTAGCGCACCTGAAGAAGAACGGAGCCAGAGCAAGGGTCGCTTCAGACAGCACAGAGCTTTTCGAATCATTGGGCACGCTCGAAGGATTCAGCGCAGACGACATCCTGGCATTGTGCGCAGACAAGAAAGGTTACGCATTTACCGGAAGCAGGACGCACAGCTGCTATCCGACAATACTCACGGAACACTGAATCCTACTTCTTCTCGAAGCGCCTTACAAATGGATGCTGACTAAATTCGGGACAGAACATTTTTGTGCGAAACCTATTTAAACACCATTTGACTGTTTCCTCGCTATGCGCAGGTTCGAAAAAGAGGAGATAGAGCAAAGGTCAAAGATAGTGGCACTGTGCCACTCTCTCTACCAGCTTTTCAATGAGAAGAAACAGGAGCTGGCTGTAGACTGGCGGGAAGAGTTCAACAAAGGCGGTGTCGAAAAGGTAGAGCAGCTGTTCAACAGGACCCTTGAAGTCGTCGACCAGCAGATAGGCGCAGTATCCCAGCTCTCTGAGCTCATAAGGCAGCAGGACACAGAGATAAGGGAATCCGCAGGAATGCTCGACAAGCACCTGGACTATGCATCGCTGGTCAAATCACACTTCTCATTCGCGACAATAGCCGGCGAGCTGGTGAAGAAAGAGGAACTCGACACAGAGAAGCTCCTCGAACTGCTCCGAAAACTCTTCTTAGACCTGAGTGAACAGAAAAAGAAGCTTGATTCTGTGAAAAAACAAGGCGCAGGGAAGCAGGCCTATGTCGAAGTCGATGTCAGAAGCCTTGCAGAGACAGAGTTCAGGATACTGCAGGGCATAACCCCTTTCTGGAACGAGTGGGAGACGCTGGTCCCTAAGATAGAGGTACTTGTCTCAAGGTTGGGAGAGGCCAGTGACGAGGAAGTCGCGCAGTTGAAGAAGGAGATCAAGGACCTGCTCGACTCTTACCACAAGAGCTTCGCCAATGACGAGCAGGCATCCCAGCTGGGGACAGAGCTCGCACTGAACCTTGCCATCCAGCCGACCAAGGAGATAACCGCTCTCGGCAATAAGGTATCTATAGTGATCATCAATGTGGACATGACCGCGTGCAACACGCTTGACGAATCACATAATCTTGGCAATGCCCTGATGAAGAAGATATACGAGGAGCTCGACAGAAGGCTGCGGAGAGACTTCACTAAGACTGGTATTGATGAGGGTTCTTCAAAGATTGAGGGCAAAGGCGTGGTCACTATCCTCGGCAGGACGAGGTTCAAGATCGTCGGGGTCCCTAAGCAAGAGCTTGAAAAGGCACTCAAGGAGATACCGCCTATTGTGCTGAAGCATCTGCAGAACGCTTTTGGAAGTGAGTTCCACGGAAAGGACCGCGAAAGGCTGGACCACCTAAACACGAGCCTCCTTGCAGGCTATGAAGAGATGGATGTAGGTCAAGAAAGCATGAATTTCGTTTTGAAACTCTTAAGTCTCAGAGTAAGCACCGACAGCTACCTGAAGAGCCTCTTCATCCCTTACACGGGAGAGCTCGACGAAAAAATAGAACGCGAAAGGATAATGGCTGAACTGAAGCAGGCGGAGAGAGATATCGCGCTGAAGATAGACACCGCAATAAAGCATGCAGCAGCGAAGGCTGAATACCTCGAGAAGAAGTTCCTCCCTGATTATGAAGGGAGGAAACTCGGAGAGATCGAGAGGCGCATGGAAGAAGAGAACATACCTCCCATCGAGACCCCTATCTTCGTCGCAAGGATAAGGGCAATCGAACGTGAAGTGCTCGCGGATTTCCCTTCAGTCGTCATCTATGACCGCAAGGTCGAGCCGCAGTCGGCATGGGTGGGGCTGAACTACATCCCTGAGGAGGAGTTCGAGGGCAAGATGATAAACAGGGTCGCCCACCAGATAGGACTCGATAACCATCTCACCAAAGAGCTGTTCGGGCTCCTCGAGGAGGCGAGACAGAAGAAAAAAGACGGGAAGCTCGAGCCAGAGGATGCAAAAAAGCTCCAAGATCTCAAGGAGAGGTTCTATCTCGATGTACTGCAGAAACGACACCTGGCAAAAAGCTATGACCTGAGGTTCCCTGCATCACTGCGCGAGGACTCCTTCGACCAGGTCCTTGCAGCCATGATACTGATTGAGGGGCCGCAGGTCATGACATTCTTCGAGCTCGACGGTTTCAACGCGTTCAACAAGATGTACAGGCCGGACAGCCAGGATACCTACTACCATTCCGTGCTTAAGATGATACTCACCCATTTTGACGAAACATTCAACAACAAAGCTGCAGAATCATACAGGATAAAGCCGCGCATGGTGAAGCAGGGCGACGAGATATGGCTGAGCTATCCCCTGAACTCCGAGAGAGGAAAAGTGGAGGAGGACGACCACAGCAGGTTCCTCGAGCGAGTCCAAAGGTCGCTTGTAAGCTTGTCAATGAATGAGGGGCTGCAAGTCCCCAACCTCAGGACCATAGACTGGATACCCTACCGCATAGAGAACAAGATGCTCACGCAGATGCATCTCAGGAACTGCTTCAGCAAAGCCAAGCAGACATACTACGTCGACAACAGCAGGTTCACCGGAGACAGACCCCAATCAGACGGCCATCTTAAAGTCACGCCTGAGACCGCTGAGAGAATCTTCGGAGGATACTTCGCGTTCAGCAAGATAGTCAGCTCCAACAAGGAAGAAGGATTCAAGGACTGGAAGACGCTCAACCCTGCGAGGCAGGTGGATGGAGAAGGCCAGTTCGGGCCGAAGGCATTCATCTACTCATCGATGCTCTTCGAGGAGACTGTCAAGATCCTTTCAGGAGGCGCATCCAGCAGATTAAAGACAGGCAGGGTCATAAGGCTCGGCACGACTGCGGGCTATGCCGGCTTCGGTAAGCCGATAATGCATACCACGCCGGAAGGAGTCAATCACATACGGACGGCACTCAACAAATCTGTAGAGAAGATGCGCGAAATAAAAGGCCGCGGCGGGATATACAACCTTGAGAAAGAAGGTTTCGCTTTCTGACTTACCACAATCATAACTGCTTCTCAATAGCACCTGCAGCCATGGGAAGTAGTGTCGGCTGAGCTCACAATACGGCCGTGGTTCCCGTGCTTCTCAGCACAGTCCTGACGAAGACCTTTTACCAAAGTGTAGATGCCCTCGATTTTTTGTTCGATAGTGGAGCGATCACTGTTTGCTATCTTCCTGCAACGCGAATAGAGCGCGCTGCACTTGTCATGCTCTTCCACAAGCTGCTCTTCTGACCACCCGTACTCCCCCAATGGAGAAGCCTGCTTGAAAAGCCCCTTCATCTGTTCCAAAGGGGCGAAGGCTTCGGGAAGCTGGAATGAGTCTGGCTTATCCTGCTCTTTGGCCAGCTCGTAGTGGTTGAGCATGTATTTCAAGACCATCAGCGCTTCGATGTAAGTTGAAGAATCAGAGATGTCTTTCGGGCGGAGTATTGCTCCGTATAGCTTATCGACAAGCCCTGCATCACGTCTATCTGTCTTATCAGCAGTCATCTATTCCCCCCGAAATAGTTATTACTTATCAATGTTGAACATCTTTAATATTTAAATGTTTCGTTTTATTTTTAAGCGGTTTTTAAACGCCGGAACATTAAAAAAACGGCGTTATATTCCCTGAGGACATGAAATTTGCCCATATTGCAGATGTGCACCTGGGAAGCTGGAGAGAGCCCAAGCTAAGGGAACTCAACACCCGGGCCTTTGTTGAGGCGGTCAGCAGATGCCTGTCCAACAGTGTCGATTTCGTGCTTCTTGCAGGCGACCTGTTCAACACAAGCATCCCTCCAATCGAAAGCCTCAAGCTCGCAGTGATTGAGCTGAAGAGGCTCAAGGACGCAGGCATACCCGTGTACACGATCGCAGGAAGCCATGACTTCTCACCATCAGGAAAGACCATGCTCGAAGTGCTTGAAGAGGCAGAGCTCTTGAGGAATGCCTGCAAAGGAGAGGTGGAAGGAGGCAAGCTCAAGTTGCACTTCACAACAGACAAGAAGACAGGAGCGAAGATAACAGGCATGATAGGCAAGAAAGGCATGCTTGAGAAGAGATACTATGAAGACCTTCTGCATACCAACCTCGAGCAGGAGACAGGATTCAAGATATTCATGTTCCACACAGCGCTTTCAGAGCTGAAGCCTGAAGATATGGAGCAGATGGAAGCGGCGCCGCTGTCCCTTCTCCCACGCGGGTTCGACTATTACGCAGGCGGACATGTGCACATCGTGAAGGAGGCGAGCATGGCCGACCACAAGAACATAGTCTACCCAGGACCCACATTCCCCAACAGCTTCACAGAGCTGGAGAAGCTCGGGTGCGGCGGGTTCTACATCTATGATGACGGCAAGCTGAGCCATGAGCGGATTGACCTGTGCCCTGTGCTGACCATAAGCATCGACTGTAGACACAAGACGCCGCAGCAGGCCACAGAAGCCATCCTCGACGAGATGCGCAAGAAGAACATGAAAGACGCGATAGTCCTGCTCAGGCTATCCGGCAAGCTCGAGACAGGAAAGACCTCAGAGATAGACATGAACAGGGTCATAGAGCTCATGCACGAGAGAGGGACGTACTTCGTGATGAAGAACACCAGCAAGCTCGTGTCAAAGAAGTTCGAAGAGGTCAAGGTCAAGGCAGACACGACAGAAGAGGCGGAGAGGCTCGTTGTCGAAGAGCATGTAGGACAGGTAAAGTCGCTTGAGCTGACACCTGAAGCAGAGAAAGCGCTGGTTCATCAACTCATGACAGTCCTCGACAAGGAGAAAGGCGAAGGCGAGAAGCAGTCAGACTACGAAGCAAGGATAATCGCGGAGATGGAGAAGATATTCTGAAAGCCTGAAACCAGGATGTTTCAGATCTCATCAAGGATGGTCTTGACATCTTCACCTATCTTGTCAGCCATCTCATCTTTCTTTAGGTCAGAGATCACGAACCACTTGACCTCCTCAACATTCTCTCCAGGAGTGAAAGTCGATTCAGGGTCCAGGTCGCACTCAAAGATCGTGGCCTCGACATTGTTGCCTGCCTTCTGGTATTCGAGAATCGTGAAGTGCTGGATTATCTCAGGCTTGACGCCGATCTGCTCGTCTGTCTTCTGGACAGCAGCGTCCTCCAGGCCTGTCTTTGACTTGACGATGCCGCCAGGAAGCTCCCAGATCTCCTTGTCCTTCTTGCGAATAAGCAGCACCTTATCATTCTTCAGAATCGCACAACCGGACAACAATATAGTAGGCATCATCCCGTGAGAATATCCTCTCATTTAAAAACTTAACGCAAAAATACCGTCTAAAACCTATCCTGACTATATTATGATAAAAAGAAAGATCTGAAAAAATTTACGCGGCTTCCTTCTGCAGCTGCTCGATGAATGTCTGCGCCCTCTCTATCTCTGTCTTCTTTGCCTTAAGTGCTGGCTTCATCGCGGCAAGGAGAGCCCCCTGGAACTTGAGAAGCTTCTTGGCATAGGCGATCTCATCCTTCACCCGCCTGTTCAGCTCCGGAGCGTCCACTGCTACGGGCGCCAGTATCTGGAATATGAAATCAATATCACTCCTGAGCGGGGAGCCTGCAGAAGCCATGGTCGTTATCCTCTGGAAAGAAGAGAATATTTCCTTGTCCTTCCTACCGAGCTGAGTTATCAGCCTCTGCTCGGTCCTTATCAGTTCCTTATCGAATGTCTGCAGCTTCCTCTCCACGACCTCGTTAAGCTGCGCGCTTAGGCTGGCCCTCTCGGCGAGAAGATTGGAGAGACTCTCAATCTCGTCCTCCTGTGCAGTGACCTGCTGGGACACCCTCAACGATACCTTCTCCGCTTCCCTGAGGCTCTTCCCCATCACGTCAAGGAACTTGGAGATGCTCTCGGCCTGGCGCTGGAAAGCGTCAGTCTTCATGGGCTTCCCGGACTTCTCAATCTGCCTTATGATCTCTGCTTCTCTCTGCGCATCTGTCTTCATGCTCTTGAACCAGGCAGCCTCATCCTTCTTCCTCATAGGTATGCCAGGTCTGGGGACTTTCTTCAGCTCCTCTCTCGCGACTTCCGCGAGCTCCTGCACCTTCCTGGCCTGGGCATCGACAGCCTTGCCGCCTGACCGCATCTCAGACCTGTAATCTTTCATTGAGAGAGCGTTCTTCCTCTCCTCTTCCTCTTTGGCCTTGATTATCCTATCTCCTTCAGCCATAGCTTCCTTTACATCTTTAGAAGCGAAAAGACCAGAAAACCAGTTGAGCAATCCCATTTTATGACCTCTTTTGAGTTTTTGATGTACTGATAACTATTATTCCGCAAGGATACGCTTTTTCTCTTTAAAAAGTTTTCCTTTGATAATGGCTGGTTCCATGGCTTTTTCACGGAATTTCAGAAAAGTATAAAAATAACTACTGTTTAGTAGTTTAATATGAGGGGTAAGATAGTCAGTCTAGCAGAGTTTAGGCAGCAGCATACAGAAGGCCCTGAAAAGGACCTGGCATATGATAAACTTCAGAGGCTTGAGCAGAAGCTCTTCGGCGAGCAAAAGAAAGGCCTGTCTTTCCTTGAACAGATCGCTGCAGAGACAGAGAAAGCTCTGGGGGAAACATCATCACTGAGCGCTGCCGGAGAGCTTCTCGGCCTGGACTTATGCGGAACACCCTTCTTGGATTTCGAGAATCGTGACCTCCAAAGATACAAGGATTTCCTGTACATATCAATGGTCTACTTCTACCGGTATGAACCCCGCAGAACCCTGCTGAGAGACAGGATCAAGTCTGTCGCGATGCACCTTTTCAGATACGAGATAGGGCTTCCCAAACTGTCAGAGCCTGAACGCATAAATGAGTACAGGAGGACATGGCGCGGAAGATGGTCTTACAGGGTCAGAGAATGGCGCGTGAACGTAAGGCTGAGGGCATTTGAGGATGAGGCTCTCCTGGAAGCCAATGAAGGGTACAACACTGTAGTGGAAGATAAAAAATAAGAGAACAACAGCCTATTTCTTGCCGACCTTTATGCCTGTCTTCTGCGAACCGCCTGGCTGAAGCATCCTCTTCATCTCGACACGGTCCTTCTCTGTCAGCGCAGTCTCGTTCCTGACAATCTTGAACGCCTCATCAATCAGGAGGTCAGTCTGGAACTTCAGCTTCTGGAGTACATCAAGATGGCTCTCGAACAGCTCACGCTCCTTCTGGAGGTCCGACGGAGACTTCTCCTTCTGGAAGTTCTTCTCAAAAAGAGCAAGAGAATCGAAATGAGAATCCCTGAACTGCTTCGCAAGAGCATCTATCTGCAACAGGGCATCATCAAACTCCTTTATGTAACGAGTATCCTCTTTTTTCGAAAACCATGCCATTAGACACACCCCTCTTTGAATGGTTGATGATAACAGTCTGTATTATTTAATTGTTTCTTTAAGTGTCCCCTGACAAAACCAACAAAAACTAACTTTTCTTCGGAATGTCAATCCTTATGTTCAGCTCTTTCAACTGCTGCGCTGAGATGTCACCCGGGCTGCCGTCCATAGGGTTCTGCGCAGACTTGTTCTTCGGGAAGGCAATGACCTCCCTGATGTCCTCGAGCCCGCACAGTATCGCGACAATCCTGTCGAAGCCAAGGCCCATGCCTCCGTGAGGCGGCACGCCATAGCTGAAAGCCTCAAGCATGAAACCGAACTTCCTCTTGACATCCTCCATCGAGTGGCCGACGACCTTAAGGACGCGGGCCTGAAGCTCGGGGTCGGTGTTGCGTATGCTGCCTGAGCCTATCTCGACGCCATTCAGCACCAGGTCATACTGGTAGCAGAACACCTTACCAGGATCAGTCTCTATAAGGTCGATGTCCTTCTCCTTAGGCATGGAGAAAGGATTGTGTCCCATGTCCCACTTGTTCTCCTCAGCATTCCACTCATAGAGCGGGAAGTCAGTTATCCAGCAGAAAGAGAACTCCTTGGGATTGAATAGCTCAAGCCTCCTGCCGAGCTCGTTCCTCAGCTTCGCGAGGCAAGCATTTGCCACTGAAGCCTTGTCACCCACGATAAAGATAGTATCATTATCCTTTGCGCCAGTGCGCTTCAGCAGCTTCTTCTGCAGCTCTGCATTGAAGAACTTGGCAGCGCTGCCCTCGACGCCCTTGCCAGCGACCTTCAGGGCCACGAGGCCCTTGCCACCCTCCTGCTTGACCATCTTCTCGAAATCCTCGACGTCCTTCCTCGTGAACTGCGCAGCAGGACAGACCGCCTTTACGACCCCGCCTGACTTCACGATTCCCTTGAACACATTGAAATCAGAACTCTCTGCGATGTCGCTCACATCAGAAAGCTCAAGGCCGAACCTCAGGTCGGGCTTGTCGCAGCCGTGCTTCGCCACGGACTCATGATGGGATATCCTCGGGAAAGGCGTCTTGATGTCTATGCCCAGCGTCCTCTTCCAGATGTTCTTCATCAGGCCCTCTGCGACGCCGAAAAGGTCGTCGAGCGTAGGGAAGCTCATCTCAAGATCGATCTGCGTGTGCTCGGGCTGCCGGTCCTTCCTAAGGTCCTCATCCCTCATGCACCTCGCAAGCTGGAAATAACGGTCAAAGCCAGACACCATCAATATCTGCTTGAAAATCTGCGGCGACTGCGGCAAGGCATAGAACCTGCCAGGATTCACCCTGCTGGGCACGACATAATCCCTCGCGCCCTCAGGTGTCGAAACAATAAGGAATGGAGTCTCAATCTCCAAGAAGTTCTGCGAAGACATGAACTCACGGGCAGCCTGCGCAGCGACATGACGCAACCTCAGCTTCTCCTGCATCTCAGGCCTGCGTAGGTCAAGATACCTGTACTTCAACCTGTTGTCCTCTGTTATGTTGGAAGGATCCTCATAATCCACAGGAAGCGGGCTCGCGGCCGAAAGCACGACAAGATTCTCGACAACAACCTCGACATCGCCGGTGGGCATGTTAGGATTCTTCTGCTCACGCTCAACGACCTTGCCGGTCGCCTCGATGACAGACTCCCTCCTCAGCTCCTCAGCAGTCTTGAAGAACTTGCTTCCGGGCCTGACCACAAGCTGCGTCAGTCCATACCTGTCCCTGATGTCGATGAATATGACACCTCCATGGTTCCGGTTCTTGTTCACCCAGCCCTGAAGCGTCACGCTCTTACCGACATTCTTCTTCCTCAGCTCACCGCAATTATGTGTACGTCTCATGCACAGAATGACCAGAACCCGTATTTATATAGTTTTTCGTTCTTCGAACGAAAACAAGGCAAGATTTTTTAAATCCCCATCTAATCATCAAGCCCATGTTCAATATAAAAAATACAGACCCGTCCACACAGGCGAGGACCGGAGAGCTGAAGACAGCCCATGGCACGGCCAAGACTCCTTTCTTCATGCCTGTAGCCACCAAGCTGACGATAAAGCACGTGACGCCGATGGAGCTCGAGCAGATGGGCGGCCAGGCAGTCATAACCAACGCATACGTAACCTACCTCAAGCCAGGCATGGAGCTGATAAAGGAGGTTGGCGGGGTGCACAGGCTCATGAACTTCAACAGGACAATATTCTCAGACAGCGGAGGGTTCCAGATGCTCTCTGAATCATTCCTCAAAGAGGTCAGCGACAAGGGAGTCAGTTTCCACGACCCTTTCGCGAACAGGGCGCACTTCCTTAAACCAGAAGACGTGATACGGATCGAGCGCGAGATGGGAAGCGATGTGGCGATGTGCCTCGACCATGTGCCTGCGGTAAAGTCCAAAGAAGAGGACATCGCAGAAGCGGTAAGAAGGACGCATGTGTGGGCAGAAAGGTGCAAGAAGTACCACGATGCGCATGACAGCAAGAACATATACGGAAAGAGGCAGCTGCTTTTCGGCATAGCGCAGGGAGGACTCTCAAAAGAGCTCAGGGAGAAGAGCGCGAAAGCAATCGACGCGCTTGACTTCGACGGGCTCGCGATAGGCGGACTATGCATAGGAGAATCAAAGGAAGAGATGTTCAAGGCAGCGAAGTGGCAGCTCCCTCACCTGTCCAAAGAGAAACCAAGATACCTGATGGGTGTCGGAAGCCCTGAAGACATAATAGAGGCAGTATCGCTCGGAGTGGACTGCTTCGACTCGATATACCCGACGCAGAACGCAAGGCACTGCCACGTGTTCACCCGCAAGGGCACCATAAAGCTGGACAGGGGAAGGTACAGCAAGGATATGTCTCCATTGGACCCTGACTGCGACTGCTATGTATGCAAGAACTTCTCACGCGCGTACCTGCATCACCTCTCGCGCAGTTTTGAATGGACGCATCACCGCTATCTTTCTTACCACAATGTGTACTGGGTCGTCAAGTTCCTGGAAAGGATACGCGCAGCGATAGACAAAGGAGAGTTCGAGGAGTTCAGGAAGGAATTCAACGAGAGATACGTCAAGAGAAAGATTTCTGCAAAAAGATAAAATTCTCGCTCCAAGCATTTATCACCCGGTCCTGACTAACATCCTTAATAATGGAACAGTACTGGATGCCTAAGAGGCTGGACTCAAGGAACCTCAGGATGTGTTTGGATAATTACATCGCTGAAAGGATACAGATCAGGGACTGCGGCGGAGTACGCGAGGACGGGAAATACCGTGCCCAAGGGATGCAAAAAGTCAGCGAGAATCTCGAAGGCAGGACCCTTGACTTCAGGAAGAACAAGTCAGGCCTTTACATGCTCATCGATGCAGAGGAAGCATTTCATTTTCCGCTTAAAGACTATCCGAAAGGATTCTCGCTCGGTTATGAAAGGATCATACCAACCGAGGATGGCATCGGAAGGATGGTGATGTTGGGAACAGGTGTCGACCCTTATGACCCTGCACTGCCAGAGCCAAGACGTTCAATACTGAGAACAGTTCTGGACCACCACTTCATGGAGATATCCTTCAAAGGAAGGGTGCACCTCAGGTTCCATTCATGGTGGCAGAAACCGCACTGGAAATACTGGACAATAGCTGTGCCTTAGACAACAAAAAGCGCTCACTTAACCATACTCTATTCCTTCTCGAGGATCTGCACCGGCACCTTGCTCAGCTTCTTGAACTTTTCAGCGTCGTTACTGTCGCCGACGATGGCACCGTAATGCATTGGTATCGCGAGCTTAGGCTTGAAGGTCTCTACAGCTTTTGCCGCCTCTTCTGCAGTCATCACATATGTGCCTGAGACAGCCATGAGAGCGACATCAATCTTGTGCAGCTTAGACATCTCAGGGATGGCATCAGAATCACCGCTGTGGTAGATACGCTTGCTGTTAATGCCTATGATGTAGCCCACCCACTCATTCGCCTTCGGATGGAAGTTCTTGTCTGTGTTGTACGCAGGCACTGCCTCGACATGGATGTTGCCCATGACAATGCTCTTGCCAGGGGTTATGATGACGCTGGTCCTCATGTCAATCTTGCCTTGGAACTTGCTCTGGCAGTCAGGTGGAGCGATGATGACTGTCTTTGGGGTGGATATCTTCTTCAGGTCTTCGATAGAGCAATGGTCATAATGCGAATGCGTAATCAGTATTGCATCAGCAGGGTCTGCCTTCCCTACCTGGTAAGGATCTATGTAAAGCACCCTGTTCTCAAGCACATCAGTTATCCTGAAACCAGAATGCCCGAGCCAAGTTATCTCAACATTACCAACGTTCATGGCACACACCCCCGTACGGTCAAGGTGAAGAGGGTTGAGAATATTAAGTTTTTGGTTGTGCAGGCTCTGTCCCGAGACTCGCCTAACGGCTCGGGCAGCGCCAGGTTCGGCCAGCGCACAACCAAGCGAAGGAGCTGCCTCCCCGTAGGGGCTATCGACCTTGCTACGCGCGGTCGGAATGCTCAAAGCAGTCCTGCTTTGGCACACCAAACTGCTTCGCAGTTTGAGTGCATCCAGCTCGCTGGATGCATCCCCCGACAACGCTCGCGATGAACATTACTAATTGGCCTCACAAATGGGCGCTGCCTGCTCTCAGAACAGAGCCAGTAGTGCGGCATCACTTATTCAATTCCAGGCAGACATCAATCAAGACGCTGCAGAACTTAAAGAGATTGTCCAGCCTGCAGTACTCGTTCGCGTTGTGCGCTACGTAATCATCAGCGAAATCAAATCCCACAGCAGTTATGTCATTCAGGATGAAAGACTTGGTGTCAGTGGCGCCGCTCAGGCCCTTCAGCTTAAGATTCATCTCCCTCCTCTCAGCGACGTGCCTGATGGTCTCGACCAACAGGTTATGCTCATTCACCTCTGTCGGAGGGGCATTCACCAGTATATCGAACTCAAACTCGCCGAAACGCTCAGACAGCCTCTTGAGCTCCTCGACAATGTCCTTCGGGGACTGGCTTGGGAGGTATCTTATGTTTATCACGCACTCGCAATGCGCAGCGACAGTGTTCGGGGCAGAGCCGCCCTTTATCGTGCCGAAGTTTATCGTCGGCCGCGTAAGGTACTTGTGCAGCTGGTGCTTGAGTATGTAGTGGTCGAGCTTTGATATGAACTTAGCCATTCCAGCTATGGCGCTGACGCCCTTCTGGGGGGTGGAGCCGTGCGCCTGCCTGCCCTTCGCTGTAACCTTGATGTTCAGCACGCCCTTCTCAGCGACCGTCACCTTCTGCATCGCACCGGCGACATCGACCACTATGGCATAATCCGCCTCGACTTTCCTCTCGCTGAGAAGGTACTTCAGGCCCAACTGAGAGCCTTGCTCCTCATCAGCAGCAAAGACAAAGATGTACTGGTTCTTCAGCTGCTTCTCCACGCTCTTCAGGTAGTCAAGCACAAGAAGCGCGGCAGCGGCCTGGCCCTTGTTGTCGCATGCTCCCCTGCCGTAGAGGACGCCGTCCTTGATCACAGGGGTGAAAGGGTCTGTCTCCCAACCCTCTCCGGCAGGCACCACATCCAGGTGCGTTGATATGAGTATCTTCCTGCCTTTCTCGTTCCCGATCTTCGCGACGACATTTGTCCTGTGCCTCTTCTTATCATAAAGCTTGTACCACGCACCTATCTTCGAGAGGCGCTTCTTGATTATCTTTGCGGCAAGATACTCGTCACCCGGAGGGTTGACTGTCTTGGCGCTTATCAGGTCGCAGAGAATCTTGATGTACAGCCCTTTCCTTTGGTTGATGAACTCTTCAGGGACAGTCATGCGGCGGCCTCTTCCTCGTGCATAAGCTGCATTATCCTGCCGCGCTCAGCAGTGAAAGAAGTGACTATAGACTGGACCCTGTTGATGTTTATCGTGCCCTTGACGCTCTCTATGTCAAGCTTGCCGGCAGCATCATTGAGGTCGCGCTTCCTCATCCTCTCAAGATTGTGCAGGCTGCTCACGCCGAAAGACCACCTGTCCCTGCTTTCACGGATCTTCTCCAGCGCATCAATGATCCATCTTATGCGGGTCATGTCCAGCTCCCACTGGTCTATGATTCCCTTGAGCCTCCAAGTCTCCTGGCTGACTTTCTTCTCTTCAGCGAGCAGCTTCTCCATCGTCCTCTTCTTGTCTGCCATCAGCTCAAGCAGGCGCTTAAGGTGCGATACCTCATGGTTGATCCAGTGCAGCATCCTCTCCTTGTCAGAAGAGGCAGACACAACCTTGCCTTTCAGTGCGCCTTCGATACCCCTCGCGTCATTGTCTGCAAGGTCAAGCGCCTGGGCAATCTTCTCATCAACCTTCCTGTCATGCCTAATCAGGCTGAAAGTCACACCATCCCTCAAAGAATTCGCAGCGTCAAGAAGCCCTGCCTGCGCAAGCACTATATCGCCGCCTTTCTTTATTGCGCTGTTGTTGTGCTGTATCTCCCGAGGGTCCTTTCCTGACATTGCAAGCCTCTGGAAATAGAAAAGCTGCGCAGCGATGTTCATGGCGTAACGGTGGCGGCGGAGCCTCTCAGCAAAGAAGTGCATGTTGAGGACAATCCTGCCGAAGCTTCCCTTCGCTACCTCGTTTGGCGGGTTCAGGTGGAACTGCCAGACCCTGGGAGAAAAAAAACCTGAGGAAAGCCCCCCTTTCCTGAGCGTGATGTCAGAAGGTTTGACACCAGGACCGCTTAGATGGTGCCTGTCATAAAGCTGCTGGATGACTGCGTTTATCAGGTGGACTATGTCACCGATGTGCTGCTCAGGATGCGCAGTCGGGTGCGTGAAGTGCCCCCTTCTCTTGTGGTGGTTCCACATCACGTCAAGCACTACGCATAGAATTATCAGCACGACACCAAGTGATATGACTGTCTTGACAGAAGCAGGGCCCATATCCACAGCCCACTCTCCTGTGGCTATGTTATCCAGGACATTGTTGAGAGTCTCGAACGGCATATTCCTCTTTTAGAGCGCAGAAGCGCCCACCATCGACCGCTGCCTGACTATGCCTCAGATCTTCTTGCTTAGCTTGAGGCTCAGGACAAGGTCATCAAGCTTCTTCAGGTCATACTTGATCGAGTCGAACTTCTTCCTGAGCTCGCCGCCGGCGAAATCAAAGAGCATGAGCTCATCATAGAGCTCTGAGACAAGGTCCTTAAGCTTGACAGATGTCTTGTAGTCCCCCTTGATCGCAGAATTGATAGCCTTCCTGACAAGCTCGCCGGTCAGGTCTATCAGGCCCATAAGGTAGAACTCCGGGTCAAGCTTCAGCTTTGAGTTCGGAGGGATCCTGTTGTTCTTCATCAGCTCATAGAAAGACAGAGCTTCCACAAACTCCTGGACAGCCACTTTGTAAGAGCCGGAAGTGACGAGCTTCGGGTGCTTCGCAGCAAGAGAGAGCTTCCTGAAAGCAGCACCCATCTCAGCCGCGGCCTTCCCAGCAGACTTGATATCATTCCTGTGCAATGCATAGATGGTCTTCTTTGAGAGCTGTATAACATCCCTCGATGTCCGTATGACCGTGTCCCTGTCCTTCGCGAACGCATCGATGCCGCGCCTAATCTTTTCCAAATCCTTCTTGTCAAGCATAAGATAACACCGCTTTTTATAGTGAAGCTGTGTCATTATAAATCTTACGTTTTGAGGCTTAACTCGGTAATTTGACGTCCAGAACCAAGCGAAAGATTTATATACTCTACTTGACCTTAGGACGCTTATATGGTAAGCACGTTTAGAGGTGTATTAGAATTTTTTGTCAGGTTGGGAATCTATGATGTAGTCCTCCCTTTCCTTCTTGTTTTCACCATCGTGTTCGCGATAATGGAGAAAAGCAAGGTGTTCGGCACAGAGAAGACAAGTCAAGGGGAGTTCACAAGAAAGAACCTCAACGCGATGGTCGCTTTTGTGGTCGCATTCCTTGTGGTGGCATCATCAAGGCTTGTAGCGGTCATAAACGAGACAATGGCCAACATGGTCCTTCTCCTGATAATGAGCGTCTGCTTCCTGATACTCATCGGAAGCTTCATGAAGGAGACTAAGGAAGGGGTGTTCCTCCAGGGCGGCTGGGCAAAATTCTTCATGGTGCTCATGTTCGTCGGCATTGTAGTCATATTCACGAATGCCCTCGGCTGGCTCGAGCCCGCATGGAACTGGCTCCTCCAGCACTATGACAGCACAGTGGTCGCGTCAATACTCCTTGTCGCAGCGATGGTCGGCTTCGTGTACTGGATAGTCAGGGAGCCCAAGAGAGAAGAGACAAAGTCAGAATCATGATCTCAAAGCAAATCTTAAATTAAAAAACAAAAAACTAACACTCAAAAAGGAGGTTTAAAAAATGGCATATCCTTACGCTACTGGTTATGGAGGCGGCGGCGGTTATTTCTACAATATAATCCAGAGGCTTGAAATGTGGGGCCTCACCGACGTCATTCTGCCGTTCATCCTCATCTTCACCATTGTATTCGCGATAATGCAGAAGGTGAAGCCGCTGGGCGAAGGCACGGCCCAGAACAAGTCGTTCAACGTGGTCATCTCACTCGTGATGGCGCTGGCAGTGATCATACCGCACGTGCTCGGATACTACCCGCCCGGCGCTGACATAGTCAACATCATAAACGCAGCGCTACCGCAGGTCTCGATAGTGCTCGTCGCGATCCTCATGGTGCTGCTCATCGTCGGCCTTTTCGGCGGCAAGGCGCAGTGGGGCGGAGCGCTCTCAGGCTGGGTAGCATTCTTTGCATTCATCCTGGTCGTGTACATCTTCGGAAGGGCTGCAGGATGGTTCTATTACCTGCCGAGCTGGCTCTACTGGCTGGACAACCCCGACACCCAGGCGATGCTCATAGTCGTGGCCATATTCGCGATAATCATATGGTACATAACCAAAGAGCCGAGGGATGCTACCAAAGCGACCACCGTCGAGAAGTTCAGGGACTCATGGGGTGAGCTCTTCGGCGGCGCCAAGGGCGGCAAATAATCAATTTATCTTTTATTTTTTATCTTTCATGGCATATTGATAAAAGAGGTAAACGATGGCAACATTTTTGGACATAGGGCTGGCACAGCACTTCTCAGTGATATTCCCTGTACTCCTCGTGTTCGTCATCGTATTCGCGCTACTTGAGAAATCGAAGATACTGGGCGAGAACAAAGGGCTGCATTCGCTGATAGCACTATGCATAGCCATGATGCTCCTTTTCGTGCCCGGCGTGATCCAGGTCATAGGATACATGGCGCCATGGTTCGTGCTCATCTTCCTCCTGGTATTCTTCTTCTTCCTGCTGCTCCTGGCGTTCGGGACGCCCTGGGACAAGATAGTCGGCGTCGCAGGGAGCTGGGGGACGCCCCACTGGTTCCTGCTCGTGATAGGGCTCATAATATTCATAGGGGCGCTCGGCCATGTCTACGGTCAGGCGATGCTCCCCTACTCCACAGAAGAGACCGCTGGCAGCGAGTCAGTCAACGTCACGCAAGAGGGCGTAGAGGGCACCAGCACAGACACTGGCGACTTCAACAGCAATGTGGGAAGGGTAATCTTCCATCCGAAGACATTAGGAATGGTGCTTCTGCTCATGATAGGCTCGCTGGCGATAAAGCTTCTCGCTTCGGCGCCAAAATAAGAGAATAAAGAACCAAATCCTAAAATATTCCAGATAACTGGCATTACTTCTGCTGCTTCTTCAGGTCTTCAGTTATCCTTGACAGCTCAGAGATATTCTCGATGAAGCCCGGCAGCACCTTCTGGAAGACCTTCTCAAGGGCCTTGACCTCTGTGCCGACATCGCCTATGTGCCTGTCATACTCGCCGACCCTCTCAAGCACAGAAGTATGGATCTTGTCAAAATCATCCTTGATGGACTTCATCATCGTCTCCATCTGGGTGATCCTAGACTCTGTCTTGTCCTTCCACTCAACAATACGGTTTATGTTCTCCATCAGGTCGGTCCACTTCTCCTCGATTATGGCCTCCGCAATCTCCTCAATCCTGCCGGTGTCAACTCCCATATCCATAGGAGGAAGCTCCTCGCCAGGAGAGGGATAAGCGCCAGGGGGCATGCCCTCAGGAACATTCTGATTCGCCATCTTACCACCTTCAACATCAAACGGTCTTCTCGTCTGCATCCTAATATCTGCCTGGTTCATCGCATCAAGGATATGGTTAGTGTTATAGCCCTGCCTCTGAAGAGCAGCGATGACCTGGTTATTGGTCAGGCCCTGCTGCCTCATGCTCAAAACAGCTTCGGTAGGAGTATCCTCAGGCATGTTGAATCACTAAACCAAACAGTGCCTGAACAATAGCGAATGGTGTTTTTAAATGTTTCGCAGCATTCAAGAGTGGGTGCAGAGAAAAGAATGTGTGTTGGATGTCTGAAGCCATATTGAAAAGCTCTCGCTCCGCTCGGGTGCTGCCGGCTCGCGCCACAACCAATTTGATTAAAGCTCGGCACCCCGTAAGGGACGTCCCCCGCCTCGCGTGATACTCTTTGCAAAAGGCGCTCGCAGCATTGGCAGCACCACAGCTTTTCAATATGGTCATATCTGAAAAACATTTAAATAATCCAGAATCAAGACATGATAAAAAGGTGGATAAATGCCAGAGGAGCAGAAAAAAGAGGTAAAGAAAGAGGAGAAAGCGCCTGTGGTCATAGGGCGGAGCCCGAAAGACGTGCAGAAGTTCGGGACAAAAGGAGCCATACTTCTAGGCAAGCAATATGTCGAGAGGCTCGACAGGCTTTTCCTCGAGAACAATGTATACATGGATGTCTCAGGCGCACACGTAGTGCTCATCTGCGGGAAGAGGGGAGGAGGCAAGAGCTACACCATGGGGGTCATAGCAGAAGGGCTGTCACTCCTGGAGCCAGAGGTCAAGCAGAACCTCAGCATAATACTCCTCGACACCATGGGCATATACTGGACCATGGGCCACGCCAACCAGAAGGAGAAAGAGCTGCTCGAACCGTACGGAATCAAGCCCCGCCCTGTAGAGCTCAAGATATTCACGCCAGAGAAATATTATCATGAATACAAGAAGAAAGGCATACGCACAGATGTGCCTTTCTCGATAGAGCCTCAACAGATAACCGGCGAGGACTGGTGCGTAGCGTTCAAGCAGGACAAGTACTCACCCAACGGCCTATACCTGCAGAAGATAGTCGAGCAGCTGAGCGAGAAGAAAGGCAAGTACTTCATGAAGGACATACTCGACTTCATAGAGAATGACAAAGAGGCAGACCAGCTGACAAGGGCCGCGGCCAGGAACATGTTCACCACAGCGCAGGGCTGGGGGGTCTTCTCGGAGAAGGGGACGCCCATAGAGGACCTCGCGAAAGGCGGACAGATAACAGTGCTGGATGTCAGCTGCTACGCCACGATGCCTGGCGGCTGGGATGTCAAGGCGCTCGTCGTCGGCATCGTCTCACGTCACCTATTCATCACGAGGATGTCATACAGGAAGGAAGAGGAGCTATCAGAGATAAAATACCTTGAGAGATACTTCGAGGAAACGACTGCCGCAGAGGCGCAGAAGCAGGAGATGCCGCTGGTATGGCTGGTCATCGACGAGGCCCACGAGTTCCTGCCGAAAGACGAGGCAGCGGCCAACGCGGCGACAGAGCCTCTCAAGATAATAATGAGGGAAGGAAGGCAGCCAGGCATATGCCTTGTTGTCGCTACTCAGCAGCCCGGGAAGATACATACAGACGTCATGACCCAGGCAGACATGGTCATGTCCCACAGGATAACCGCGAGGCTCGACGTGCAGGCATTGGGCCTGCTTGCGCAGAGCTACATGGAGCATGGGATAGAAAGGGCGATGAATGACCTGCCAACGGTCAAAGGAACTGCAGTCGTGTTCGACGACCTCAACGAGAAGATCATGATGATACGCGTCAGGCCGAGGTTCACGTGGCACGGAGGAGCAAGCCCCTCAGCGATAAAGGAAGACTGATAGGAGGTTATTTTTCTTTCATCATGGTATCCGAAGCTTTTGTCACTAACACCGTCACCATATTATTCCTTTCAGTCATTGTAGGAACTTTTGCCCTCCCAAAAAAGATAAGATACGTAATCCATGGCCTTTTCCTTTTCGCGTTAGGGCTTATCCCTATACTCTATACGCTTAATGTCCTCAGCTTCACGTTCGGTGAGGCCGGCATAATAAAATATGTCGTCGCTGTTGTCGTAGTCTTCACGGCGCGAAGCCTCATAATGGAGGGAGTCCATGAAGAAGGCCCTATGCGGTGGGTATCAATAATATCAGGCATAATCATAATAATACTGGTCACAGTGCCTACACTGCACAAGCTTGGAGCATTGACGTTCACCATCCCGGAATACCCTCAGATAATAGACCAGGTAATCTACATAATTGCGTCAATACTCCTGTTCATAGGCATATTCTTGTCAAAGAGTGACTGAAAAAGTCACTGAAAAGAAGAAATGACTCACTCCAGCTTAAGGTCCTTCAACGCAATCCTTATCTGCTCCTTTATGTAATCCTCTTCCTGCAGGCGGATGTTCAGGTCCTTGAACTGAGCCTCGACCTGGTCCCTGACCATCTTCATGACAGTATCCCTTGTCACGAAATTGACCGGCTGCCAGATGTTGATGTACTTCTGGAGCACCTCGACCTCCTGGCGCTTGGCGCATTCCTTGAGCTCCCTCACGATTATCTTCATCTTCTCGATAATGTCACTTATCTGCTTCTTGAGCTCATCCATCTCCGCATGGCTGGTCTGGACCTCGGTCATGAACTTCTTGTTGCTGTTGAGCATGTTCTGGTCAGTGACCTGGGTCTTCTTCCGCAGGCTGGTATACCTCTCCTCAAGCACCATAAGCCTCCTGCTTATGTTATTGAGCTCGCCAGCAAGGTCAGAAACAGACTTGGTAAGGTCCCCGCCCGGCTTAGGTTTCGGCGCGAAAAGGCCCCCGCTCTTCTTCGGAGGCGGCGGAGCAGCACCAGCTCCTCCAGGAGGGAGCATCCCAGGCGGAACAGCGTTATCATCAGCCATTTTTAAACAACCCTTTTTGTTTCAGCGCAAATATCACAATTTTTATAAAACGCCCCATTCTGTGACTAATTAATCCCAGACAACATCAGGTTTTGTTAACCTATATTATAAGATTATGTTAGCATGGATTAGTGGTATATTAAATGTACGGCAAAAAACGGTGATACAATGGCCCTGTTCCAAGGGAACCTCCCGATCTACGGCTATGAGGTCGTGAAGGAGGGAGAAGATAATGTAATGCGCGTGAACTACGAAGGCGCGCCGATAGTCCCTTCCATAGAGGACAACCCTACAGTCATGGCCAGGACCTGCGACAATCTCATAGAATCGAAGAATGCAACGAAGATAATCTTCCTGCAGAAAAGGGAATACGAGTACGATTACAACCAGACAACGCTGCTGAGGGAAGTCGCGCTGATCTACGACAAGCTGTCCAGGCAGAAAGAGATGTTCACGCTGCAGGCGATGCAGATTGACGAGCCGTCCAAACAGTTCGCGAAGAGATGGTACACGGAGATACAGAAGCTGGTGTACCAGCTCATCAGGTCGGACCCAATAGGCATGTATGTCGAGCTCAAGAGGAGCCTCAGGGAAGAGAGGGTGGCCTACCTCAAGATTGTCGACGAGAAGCTCAAGCCGGGGATAGAGCACTACATGCAGCTGCTCTCATACCTGCTCGACCTGCTGGAAAAGACAAGGCTCATAACCATAGCCAAGCCCTTCCTTGCAGGATACAAGATAGGCGACAGGGATGTATACAGGAACTTCTTCCACCCGATAATAAAGCCTGACTTCATGTGGACGAAGCTGATGGCCAACTTCCCGCCGGAAGGGGAGGAGATGGACAGCTACACCATAGGTGAGGACACAGAGATAACCGTATTCAAGCTGCCTGAGTCTGTCCAGTACATCTACCACATGACCCCCCCTGAGTTCAAGCTCTCTGAGGACCAGTACGAGATACTGGACCTCGCAAGGAACATACTCGCAGAGCACAAGCCTACGAGACAGGAGTTCACGGACCCCGAAAGGATGAGAGAGGTATTCATCAACGTCGGCAGGGACCTGATAGGTGAGCTGGTCGCGTACAAGAACCTCAGCATGTCAGAGGAAGAGATGGACAAGCTCGCAAAGGTCCTCGTCAGGTACACTATCGGCTTCGGGCTCGTCGAGGTCCTGCTGCAGGACGAGAAGATACAGGACATCTCGGTCAACAGCCCCCAGGGGAGGCTGCCCATATTCATAGTTCACGGGGACTATGCCGACTGCGTAACGAACATCATACCGACCAGCATAGAGGCAGAGAGCTGGGCGACAAAGCTCAGGATGATATCCGGAAGGCCGCTCGACGAGGCGAACGTGATACTCGACACCGAGCTGGAGCTCCCTGGAGCATCTGTAAGGGTATCCACGATAACGAAGCCGCTCGACCCGTCAGGGCTTGCGTTCTCATTCAGGAGGCACAGGGACAAGCCCTGGACGCTGCCTCTCTTCATGAAATACAAGATGATCACCCCGCTCGCAGCAGGCCTGCTCAGCTTCCTCATCGACGGCACGAGGAGCATGATGGTCTGCGGGACGAGGTCAAGCGGAAAGTCAAGCTTCCTCAGCGCCCTGCTCATAGAGATAATGAGGAGGTACAGGATAATAACAGTCGAAGACACGCTGGAGCTGCCGACAGGGTCGATGAGGAAGCTCGGCTTCAACATACAGCCCATGAAAGTCGCCTCGGCGCTGGCGAAGGGCAGCAGCGAGATGAGCGCGGCAGACGGAATAAGGAGCACGCTCAGGCTCGGTGACAGCGCACTCATCGTCGGAGAGGTAAGGAGCGGAGAGGCGAAGGCACTGTACGAGGCGATGAGGGTGGGTGCTGCGGCAAACGTCGTCGCAGGCACGATACACGCGGATTCGCCGTTCGGGCTGTTCGACAGGGTCGTCAACGACATCGGCATCCCGAAGACAAGCTTCAAGGCGACAGACATAATAGTCGTGGCAAACCCGATAAAATCCGCAGACGGCCTGCACAGGTTCAGGCGCGTGACAGAGATAACTGAGATAAGGAAGCTGTGGCAGGAGGATCCGATGCTCGAGCACGGCTTCGTGGACCTCATGAAATACGAGCCAAAGACAGACCAGCTGGTGCCGACGGATGAGCTTCTTGACGGGGACTCAGAGGTCCTTAAGGCGATAGCCGCGAACATACCTGACTTCGCAGGCAACTGGGACGCGGTGTGGGACAACGTAATGCTAAGAGGGGAGCTGAAGGAGATGCTTGTCAAGAAGTCGATAGAGAACAATGACCCTGACCTGCTCGAAGCACCGTTCGTCATAAAGAGCAACGACAAGTTCCACCTCCTGTCAGAAGAGGTCAAGGAAGCGAAAGGCAAGCTCGACACGCAGGAGATAAAGAGGCGATGGGTGAGCTGGCTCGAGAGGGAGCTGAAGAAAAGAAAGCTTAATAAAGGCGGAACCGAATTCAACCCATACGGATTAGGGTACTAAAAGAGGTGAACCATGCCTGGTATCGGGAGCATATTCGAGAAGATAGGCAAGGCGACAGGCGCGAAGATGCCCGAGGCAAAGCCAAGAGCAGCACCTCCTTCTGCGAGAGCAGGCATCACGCCAGGAGCAGCGCCTTCTGATAGTGGAGCGAAGAAGTTCGACTTCAACATGTACCTTAAAGCGGTCAACCTCTTCTTCAACGACTTCTTCGGGAAGAAAGTACCCTACTTCTTCAAGAACATGGGCCCTGTGCTGAAAGAGTCCCCTGTGTGGTGGGGCAGCCAGAAACAGGACGAACAGATATCGTACGCCCTGGTCGTGCTCGGGAACGTGATGTTCATCGTTGGGATAGTGCTGCTGATAGTGTTGTGAGACTCCTTATATTAGTGCTTTTGGGACATAGCTTATCTTATGCTCGTCGAATATTATCATCGACTCGTAAAGTTTTATTATGTCGGAGAACTTGTCTTTCAGCTCAAGAAGGACTTCTTTGAACTCTTCCGCGCTATTTACATGTATGTCTAACATTATGTTGTATAGGCCTACAGTATTGGTCACGTAATATATCCTCTTATACTGCTTGCAGAAACTCATGAACTCTCTCTTCCTTGCTTCAGACGTCCGCTGCAGCTGGATGAGCAGGAGATGCCACTGGTAACCTAGTTTGTTCACATTGATCTTAGGTTTGAAACCTTCAATAATCTTCCGCTTGATAAGACTTTTCAGGTGATAATTTACGATGTGAAGCGGCAGTCCTGTCTTAGCCGCGATATCTGTTATCGGCAGGCGTGCATTTTGGGAGATGCATTCTAGAATCTTCTTATCTTTTTCATCTAGTTTGATCGTTCCTGCTTTCTCTGTCTGCTTGACGCTGCCAGTGCCGCCTGTTTTTTCAAGGAACTTGTAACTTATGTGCTCTGCACTGACCATTGTCGTGAAGTTGTATTCGTGAAGATTATCCCCGCAGAGATTTATGACTTCGTTCAGAAGTCGATCAAAGGTGCCAGTCGAATCTGCGTAGATGAGGACCGCTGCGTCCCACCTGCCAGTACCGCTGATCAGCCAACCGACATAGTTGAGTGAGTTTATCTTATCCAGCAGCGCTCTCTCCTTTTCCTTGTTTATCCCTTGGAACTGAAAAAACACATAGTACGTGTTCAGACCTAATGCCCCTACATTGACAAGTGTATAGAAGTTTGATATTATGCCCTGTTCTTTGAGGCGTTGGATTCTATAATTTGCAACTTGCTTACTTATGCCTGTCTTCTTGGCTATCTCTGAATCTGTCTGTCTCGCGTTCCTGTCAAGCTCAGCAAGAATCTTCCTGTCCTTCTCATCAAGCTTTATGTTGCCTGCGTGCATGTATTTTAAATAATTGTAATTTATATATAAATTTTATTATTTTGTCAAATATATTAATGAATAATTTTAAATATTTGGTAAAAACTACTATTAAGTAATTACGGTGTTGAGGGGTGAAACAAATGAGTTTCAAACAAAGAATGAAGAGGACTGGTGAGCTGTTGAAAGGGTGCAGTTCACTATTCCTGGCTTATGTAGGAATCACAGTTGCATTCAATGCTGCGGTTATTCCCTTTCAGGCAGGGCTTGAATATGTCATGAATCAGCCACAGAAGCAATATGTAGCAACGGTAAGAGAACGCAATAATGTCCTGCTTTTAGGTACGCATGGAATACTCGCTTGTGCAGATCTTCAAGCCTCTGACGGCTCTGAACTCCATGTCTGCGATGGACAGAGCGTGCTTGATGGCAAGCTCTTCCCAAACACCAGGATGGATGATATGGTTCCTGGAAAGAAGTACAGAATAACCGTGCGAGGTTCAGACACGCTGGGTTACACCCTGCTTGACTATGAAAATGTAGAATCCTCCTTGGCAGATATGGTTGAAGAAGAATGAATAATAAAATTATTTTTCTATCTTATCCTCACTGCTTGACAAGCCCTGTGACATTATATATCTGGATGGGCTTTGACTTGCCCTTGACCTTTATCGGCTCGAGCTCCTGGACCTTGACGAGCTTCTTGACCTCTGCATAGGTAGTCTCGCTTATGAGAATCTGGCTAGGCGTCGCGGCAGAGCAGAGCCTTGAAGCGATGTTCACGCTATCCCCTATGACTGTGTAGTCCGTGCGCTGCTTGCATCCGATATTGCCGACGATCATCTCACCAGTGTTTATGCCGATGCCTACATCGAGGTCGATGCCGAACTTCTTCTTGAGCTTCTTCGAGAGCTCGGCCTGCGCCTTCTGCATATCCAGCGCAGTCTTGATCGCCTTGAGGGCGTGCGACTCGGTATAGACCGGAGCGCCGAAGAGCGCCATGATCTCATCGCCGACAAACTTGTCGAGAGTCCCGCGCTGCTTGAGTATTATCTCTGACATGGCCTCAAAGTGCTCGTTGAGTATCTCGACGACCTGCTCAGGCTTCAGCTTCTCAGACATGGCTGTGAAGCCCCTCAGGTCAGAGAACATGACAGTCATCTCCCTCTTGTCAGTCTTCATGAAATCCTTGTCAGGCTCGGACAGTATCTCCTCGATGACATCTGGGCTGACATAGCGCTGGAACGCGCTCTTGAGCACGTTCCTCTCCATGTCCTCGAAGACCGCTGAGTCAGACTGCTTAGCTATGGCGTCAAGAAGCCTCTTGTCGACCTTGCTGAAACCGCTCAGGGCATTGGAGTTGATGACGCCGAAGACACCCATGGTGTCGTCGCTTACGATTATGGGCGTGCACATGGCTGACTTGATCTCCTTGCTGACGTCGTTGAACTCCATCAGCTCGCCGTGGTTAAGTGTGGAACGTGATATCTCGTAGATGTATTCCGCATTGTTGTGGACGAATGTCGAAGACTTGAGCTGTCCTGAGATCTTGAGCTCTGTCTTGTTGGTCTTCTTGTTGTAGAGCAGGAAGAACGCGAGCTTCGCGCTTATCACCTGCGTGAGCTCCTGGAGCACAGCTTCCATCATGGTGTTGAAATCCTTGATGGTGTCCCTGATGCGGTCTATAGCGTATATGGTGGTCAGCTCCTTGCTCTTGTCATCAAGCTCGGTGTATTCGTTGGCGTGCTCTATCGCGGACGCCGTGAACTTGCATATCATGGTGAAGAGTATCAGGTCACGCTTCTTGAAGAGCTGCTTGTTCTTGTTCATCACCAGGAAGACACCCACAGGGTTCTTGCCGTAGAGCAGCGGAAGCGCGATTATGTTCCTTATCTTGCATCTCCTGAGCCTCTTGTGGAGCCTTGTGTCGTTTATGATGACGGGCTTCCTGGTCTTGATTATGTTGTCGCAGATGTCCCTGACCAGGGTCTTGTCCTCGAACTGATCAGAAGTGTTCGTGGCGCCATACTCGAAAGGGTTCTTGCTGTCCTTGTTGTACAGGATTATGAAACCCTGCTCAACAGAAAGCGACTTGACTGTCAGGAGAAGTATCTCCTTCAGCATCTGGTACTTGTCCTTTGTGGCTGTCTCTATCTCGATAAGCTCATTGAGAACCTGCAGCCTGGCTGCCTGAGCCTTTATCTTCGCTACCAGCTTTTTGACCTTGTCAGCAGATGCCATTTTTAGGAGCTCTATATAATCACTGGTTAGTGATAATTATAAGTGATATTTAAAGTTTTCCTTTTTGCGGGCTGTTTCAGCTTGTTTTTCCGCGTGCAATAATCGTCTCCAGAAGCTCCCTAACTAATAGATTATGGGGTTATCATCCAGTTATATTAATTTTTTGTGGTGCTTCTTAGCGATACTTTCCTTGTATTTTATACTAATGTGGGGTGGTTCTTGATCCCTGCAGGCATTTTCTGAAACATAAAACCAAAACCTTTAAATAGGGGTTCGATAATAGTAAATATATAGTTAAAACGTGAAAAGAGGAGAATTCGTCTTCTTTTTTCAACTTCAGAGGCAAAAAAAACCAGATGGATTATTTGAAAAGGCCATTTAAGGCTTTTTTCCGTGAGTTTCGGAGTTTAAGAGGTGAAACAGACTAAAAGTCTGTAAACCTCAAAACAAGTTTTGAGGTGTCGGCGATGACAGACGGTGTAGGAAGCATTGCAGGAACACTAGATGATGTCCTGCAGACAATAACGACAAGGATGCCGCAAACGACAGAGAGACAGAAAGAATTCTGCGATCTTGTGTGCGAGTGGTACAAGACAATGGAACAGGTCAGGGAAAGCTCTGACGGGCACGGCGTGACGATGGTAGTGTGGGACGGCAGACCAAGCCTTTTCGAGGAATACCTCAAGCAGGCAAGGCCGTTCAACGGGGTCATGCACAATGTCAAGGACCCTGACACGCCTGGAGTGATTGCCAATAAGAGGCACAGGGACGCAGCCATGGTATCAGACCCATACGGCAATGTGATAGGCGCGAACGTCGCTCTGCCGCTCGACACGGTCGAGATGAGCTCAGCATACGGCCTCAACTGCCTTGTCGCGGACTTCATGGGCTATGCAGAGAATGAAGACCTGGGGATGAGGGCCGCCAGCGCATTGTGGGCGACAAAGAAATTCCCTGAAGTCGTGATAATGACCCTCGGCGAGAATGCTGAAGACGGGACAAAAGGCCCGATAAGAGTCTATTTCAGAGGAGACCTGGTCCAAAGCACCGACGGCAAAGAGCTGCGCTGGGACTGCGCAAGGCCTGACGCGCGGCCAGGGTATGGCTGCAAGATTGTACCTCTCGATAGACATAGGGACTATATGCCTGAACACTACTGCTGCCAAGGACAGTATGAGAAGCCGACAGCAGCTGTCGCAGCAGGAAATATCTGAAAATATTTTCATCTTTTCTTTCAATTCTTTTTTACTTCTCTTTCGCTTCTTTTTCTGACGGAAAACTGCCTGGAACAAGCGGCTCTGTCCCGAGACTCAGATCAATCTTGGCAGCGCAAAGCTCTGCTTTGCTGGGTTCATGCAGAGCCTGAACCAGCGCCGCGCTGCTAACTCGATTTGCCCGCATCCAGCGACGTTGAAAATGATGAGCCTCACGGCGACAGCTGACCTGGTGGCTATTGGGCGGGTCTCTGCTTCTCTTTTCCTAGGGACGCTAAAGCGGCGTGCTGCCTACTCCCTAGACAGAGCCTAAACAAGCATAAGCTTTATAAAATAAGCAGGGCAATAACAGATGTATGGTAACAAGAAAGCTGCTAGACAGCGTACTAGGGCAGATAAAGTCCACAGACAATAAGCTGTTCAAGGAGATAGATGAGTTCCTGAAAAAGCTCAATTCTGAGATCAAGAAGAGCAAGACAAAGGCAAAGGCAGTCGTCGGCGGTTCCATAGCAAAGGACACATTCCTCAAGGGAGACCATGACTGCGACATCTTCGTGAAGTTCGACTACTCCTACAAGGAAAAAGACATATCCAGCATGCTCGCGAAGATACTCAAGCCTTTCAAACCTGAGCTCGTGCACGGGAGCAGGGACTACTACCGCGTCAAGAACATGATAAACTACGAGGTCGTGCCTGTGCTCGACATCAAGGACCCGAAAGACGCTGTCAATGTCACTGACATGAGCCCCCTGCATGTCGAATGGGTCAGGAAGCACCCAGGATTCAACGACGAGATAAGGCTCGCCAAGCAGTTCTGCAAAGCAGCGCACGTCTATGGTGCAGAGTCGTACATCAAGGGGTTCTCAGGACATGTGCTCGACATACTCGTGATACACTACGGCGGGTTCGTCAAGCTGCTGAAGGCATCCCAGAAATGGAAAGACAAGGAAGTCATCGACCCTGAGAAGTTCTACAAGAAGGACGCGCTGCAGAAGCTGAACAGGTCAAAGACAGACAGCCCGATAATAATCATAGACCCTGTCCTGCCGGAGAGGAACGCAGCAGCGGCGCTCTCATACGAGAAGCTCGCGCTTTTCAAGAAGGCAGCAGCGGAATTCGTCAACAAACCGTCACAAGAACACTTCATTGTCAAGCAGAAGACCGTCGAGGGCCTCAAGAATGAGGCAGGAAAGGACAAGCTCATAATCCTCGACGTCACCCCATTCACAGGGAAAGAGGATGTCATAGGGGCGAAACTGCTCAAGGCATACCAGCAGATACACAACCAGCTGAAGTTCTATGACTTCGCGATCAAGGGAGCGGGCTGGAGCTGGGACAAGAAGGACACGGCTATGTTCTGGTACATCCTGGAACCCAAAGACCTGGTGCAGATAAAGAAATGGGTCGGCCCGCCGTTCGAAGAGAAAGAAAGGGTGCAGAACTTCAAGGAGAAGCACACGAAGACATTCACAGAGAAAGGCAGGATATGCACATACGTCAAGAGAAGATATGTCAAGGCAGAGGAGCTTATAGACGACATCATAAGGAATGACAATTACCTGTATGAAAAAGTGAAGAAGGTGGTGAGACGATGAAGGCGATAATACTTGCCGCAGGGTACGCGACAAGGCTCTACCCGCTCACTCTCGACACGCCCAAGCCGCTGCTCGAGGTGGGGAAGAAGAGGATGGTGGAGCACATAATGCATAAGATAGAGGAGCTTGATGCGGTCGATGAGATACACATAGTGACTAACGACAAGTTCTACAGAAATTTCGTCGAGTGGAGGAATGGGTTCCCCAGCACCAAGAACATAATGATCCACAATGACAGGACAAAGACGAATGAGGACAGGCTCGGCGCGATAGGAGACGTCCATTTCGTGCTGCAGAACGCCAAGATAGACGACGATGTGGTCATAGTAGGCGGAGACAACCTGTTCGACTTCAGCCTGCTCGGCATGTACTCTCTGTTCAACGCCAAGAAAGGACCTGTCGTCGCGGCAAGGGACCTCGGGGATCCAGCGAAACTGGCCAAGAAATTCGGCACGATAGAGATGGACAGCACCAACAAGATAATCAGCTTCGAGGAGAAGCCAGAAAGACCAAGATCATCGCTTGCAGCGACATGCGTCTACATGTACACCAAGAAGGACATCGAAGAGCTCGAGAACCACATAAAGAAAGTGGGAATGCCCGACAACACCGGCGACTTCGTCAAGCATCTTATGACAGTACGGGACGTGTTCGCCTATGATTTCGAGGAACACTGGTACGACATCGGCTCGCACGAGCAGCTCGAGGAGGCAAGGCAGATATTCAGCAGGAGGTGAGGATGAACAAGGTAATAATAAGCGAAGAAGCGTTCGTCATGATGCTGGCAGGCGCAGCAGAGGTGTACGACAAGGAGACATACGGGATGCTCCTCGGCAAGAAGAGGAAAAAAGACTTCTACATCGAATATGCAGTACCTCACCAGTCCACAATAAGGACAAAGAACGACGTCTCTGTCACCAGGAAAAGCGAGAAAAGGCTCATCGAATCCATAAACTTCCTCAAAGGGTACAGGTACATCGGAGAGTTCCACTCCCACCCCAAAGGACCTGCCAAGCTCAGCAAGCACGACATGAACGACATAAGGGAGAGCGGCACAGGGATATCCATCCTCGTCTCGATAGAAGAGACAGACCATTACGAGCCATGGGCATACGACAAGAAAGACAAACGATTGTCAGGGGCAATCGACGACAACTATCTGGTGAGCATAAAGGCATACCGCTGCGCAGACACCGGCATAAGGATACTGAAACTAAAGCTCGAATGCGAATTCATAAAGAAGCTCAACAAGAGAGTGAAGAAGACAAGGCCCTCTTTCTTCGAGAACTGAACTGCAGCCAAAACGTCTAAGTTAAGACGCGGAAATATATAAACGTTCCCGCAAAGCTATATAAACCTCTTTCTCCATATTTCCTGGACCATGGAGCTCCAAGAACAACTCAAAAAAGCATTCATCGAGAAAGGAAAAGGATTCGACGAGATCATAGGGCAGGATGCTGCAAAGCAGCAGGTCAAGTCAGCGCTCATCGCAGGAAGGCACATCCTCATAGTCGGGCCGCCAGGCATAGGCAAGACAACACTCGCAAAGAACGTATCCCTCCTGCTGCCCGAGATAGAGGTCAATGACTGCGAATACCACTGCAGCCCGAAAAGGCCTGTATGCCCCACATGCAGGGCAGGCCAGACAAAGAAGAAGAAAAAGATATCCGGAGCCCAGAGGTTCGTGAGGGTGCAGGGAAGCCCTGACCTCACAGCAGAGGACCTCATCGGAGACATCGACCCTGCACGGGCAATCAAGCACGGCCCACTGTCCATAGAGGCATTCACCCCTGGAAAGATATTCAAGGCGAACAACGGAGTTCTCTTCTTCGACGAGCTCAACAGGGCGCCAGAGAAGCTTCAGAACGCGCTCCTCCAGGCGCTGCAGGAGAGGGCAGTCACGATAGGGAGCTATGACGTGGACCTTGAGGCCAACTTCATATTCATAGCGACGATGAACCCTGAAGACACGAGCACGGAACCGCTGTCTGACGTGCTGCTGGACAGGTTCGACGTAGCATACATGGACTACCCAGAGACGCTCGAGAACGAGGAACGCATCGTAGAGGAGAGGTCACAGCACTTCGCAGAATTCCCTGCGGATGTAAAAAGGCTGGCAGTACTGTTCGTAAGGCTGCTCAGGGAGTCTGACAGGCTAGAGAAGCTGCCGAGCGTCAGGGCATCCATCGGCCTCTACGAGAGGGCGCAGACAAACGCGATAGTCAAAGGAAGACAGAAAGTCACGTGGAAAGACGTCCAGGATGTCATGGTCTCGGTGCTCAGCCACAGGATAAAGCTCAAGCCATCAGCCCAGTACCTCCAGACGCCGCAGGAACTCGTACAGGAGAAGCTCAAGGAGTTCATGCAGCAGCAAGGCATCTCAGGAGAGTCAGAACAGGGTGAAGTACCCTAGCACCCACGAGAATAAAGACAAGGGCAAAGCAAAGACAGACATCTCTCACTTCTCAACCATAGAAGAGCTGGAAGGCAAGCTCAAGCTCGAGAATGTAGACGACAAGCTCATGCATTCTGTGCTCGAGAACGACAAGGAATCAATAGATGAAGGCATGATGATAGAGGAGGCGCTGAACAGGGGGATAGGGGCGTTCACTCCCGACATGATGTTCGAGAAGCTCGTCAAGAACTTCATGATGACAAAGAGCCTGTTCGGAGAGACGCTCATACGTGTGGTCTCAGGCTACGACCCTGAATACCTGGAAAAGAACATAGGCATACCAGAATTCCAGCGCGAGCTCAAGAAAAAGATAAAGGACAGGCTCGACAGGTTCAAACATGACGGCGTGCTGGACAAGCAGGGCACGATAACAGAGAAAGGCATAGAGCTCGCGTCGCTCATAATGTGCGTCCAGGAGCTCGACAACATAATCCCTAAAGGCATACACGGCGAGAGGATACACAAGAAGGCATACATATACGGTGACAAGCTTGATGTGCGCGATTACAGGAAGGGGGACAGGTACAAGGACGTTGCGATAAAGAAATCCGCAAAGACAGCAATAAGACGAGGGCATGGGCAGATAGGCATCGATGACCTCAAGGTGCATGAGCGGCAGAGCAAGGGAGAGGTGTATATCATCTACGCGCTCGACTCTTCAGGAAGCATGAAAGGCGAGAAGATAGGCACCTGCAAGAAAGCAGGGGTCGCACTGGCATACAAGGCGATAAAAGAAAGGGACAAGGTAGGGCTCATAGTATTCGGCACAGACATCAAGGAGGCCATAGCGCCCACCACAGATTTTTCACTGCTGCTCACCTCCATAGCCCGCGTAAAGGCTGCGGCAGAGACTGACATGGCATCTACCATAAGCAAGGCGGTAGAGCTCTTCCCTACCACAGACGCCACCAAACACCTGCTCATACTCAGCGATGCGCTGCCTACGAAAGGAGAAGACCCGGAGAAAGCCACTCTAGAGGCAGCATCCATGGCCAGGTCAAGAGGGATAACAATATCAGTCATCGGCATAAACCTCGACAGCAAAGGAAAGAAGCTGGCAGAGAAGCTCGTCAGCATAGGAAGAGGCAAGCTCTACGTAGTCAAGGACCTGAAGGAGATAGACAAGCTCGTGCTTGAGGATTATTATGGAGTGATGTGAGACGCTGCTGTGTCATCTTAGCGGTTCTACATATACTCTTAGTATTATATGGTCTGGTCGTATTCCCAAAGATTCTGCGAATCGTGCATACTCTTCTTTAGTTCTTTTCCTTATTCTTTCTCTCTCAAAACCAACCACAAAACTGACATAAGTATCGATACCAGAATCCACGCACTCTCTGACAAAACCAATCAGGTTCGGGAAGGCATTAGTGAGCTTTGGCTGACATAACATTTCATATTCGGGCTCATTAATCGCATTAAGCGATATCCTAATCTCGTCGAGGCCCGCTTCTCTCAATCGGTCTGCCGGATCATCATACATACATTTTACTAGACCATTCGTATCAACCCTTGTCCTTATACCATATCTTTCTTTCACTCTTCTGATAACTTCGACCACCTTAGGAAGATAAATCAAAGGCTCACCCAGCCCGATGATTGCAAGCTCTGAATCATCCTGCCGGATTTCAGATTCAATAGAGCCCATGACTTTGTCTATCGACGGGTTTTGTGGCAAAAAGAGGAAAGACCCTGCTTTTCTTTCGTATATATTTGGCTTACCGATCTGCTTTTCATCTCTTGGCCTGCTACAGAACAGGCAGTCATTCACACAACTATAAGATGCAATAAGATTGACATACAAAATATTCGCAGGATAAACTGGCGTTTCAAACCTATAAACAATCTTTCCTTTCATCTCCAAGCCTCCCGCAGTCTAGGTGGCATATCCTCCAGGCCAGTCCCATAAGTGGAGATTATGGCATACATCAACCTATTCAGACCAATACCAGTGCAACCACTCCATAATTCTTCACCGTCCTGTCCCCTGATGTTAAACCTGGAGGTCATAGTATCCGCAAGGACCGAGCTTCCAACAACCTCTAGGTATGGCTCTCCATCTTTGTTCCTGTATCCTGGACAATATATCTCCAAATCTTTAATGGGAATATCTTCCAATGATTCTGGCATCTTCAGCTCTCCATCCTTTAATTGATAACAACCGCTTCCAACAACAATACGATACCTTAATCCCAGATCATCACATAATCTTTCCAGTTGAGCAAGACACCTCTCCCTTGTCTGTATCACTTGTTCCCTCGTACCCAAATACATAAATTCAGCTCTATGAAATTCCCTTTGTTTCACGCTTGGGACTATCTTTTCAATGTCTTCATTCCTGTATGTCGGGCCAGAATGGTCATACCATCTCCTAGGCCCTCTGCTTACGTCAACCTTCATGTTCTCATGAAATTGATAGAACGCAGTACATTGGAGGGGGTCCATAATATACTCTTCTTTGACACCTTTAGTGCTGGAGAATGGCTTAGCAGAGATCAGGTAGTCGTCCCATCTTCCGAGAATATCCGCTTTCCTGAATGAATCAACTGGAGCGATCTTCGGAAGCACCACTTCCTCAAAACCTGCTGCTTCTTTAACATACTCATCAATCAACCGACATAGCCCATTTAGTATACTTGTTCCTTTTGGCAAGATTACATATTGACCTGAGCCCTTTACAAATTCACCGATTATCTCGGATTCAAATAATTCATCAATGCTTTCAATCTTTTGGCTCGCTTCTATGTGTGAGCCTTGCTTGATTAGTTCCCCTTCCTTTGTCGGAACGTACTTGTTTATCATGCGATAGTAGTGACTCATTAAGTATAATAATATTTATCCTCCCAAATGAGACTATAACAGAAATGATTATAAACAACCTCTTTCCACTGTTCTGTATGGATACTTCGATACTGGAAGATCTGGGGCTTACACGAGCTGAAATCAAGGTTTATATGTCACTATTGGAGCTGGGAACCAGCTCGGCTGGCCAGATCCTTGAAAAATCAGGACTGCAGAACTCTGTAGTTCATCGCGCTTTAAACAGCCTGATAGAAAAAGGGCTAATCAGCTTCATACTTGAAGGCAAGAGAAAGATCTACCAAGCAATAGATCCTGAGAATTTCTATGACTTCATCGAAGCCAAAAAGAAAAGGTTCGATGAGATACTCCCTGAATTAAAACAGAAACAGAAACTGGCCAGAAAAATAACTTTTGGAGAGATCTTCAAAGGAAAAAGAGGAATAAACCAGATGTACCTGACTCTGCTCAACTCCGGCGGCAAGGAGTACAATACTTTCGGAGGAGGGTCACAGGTCACTTATGATGTCATGGGCGAGACCTGGTGGAAAAACCTCCATGCAAAAAGAATTGCCAAAAAAATCCCGTGCAGACAGGTCTTTGATGAGACAATCAGAAAGTTTGGCGATGCACTTAACAAAAAGCCCCTGACAAATATCAGATTTCTCTCTAAAGAGCATGCGCAGTTGCAAGAGACGGTCATTATCGGGGATTACGTTGGTATTGCAATATTCACAGAGAACCCATACGGAGTCCTGATCAAAGACAAAGTCGTTGCAGACGGCTATAGAAAACAGTTCGAGATATTATGGAACAAGGCAAGCCATTGATTCTGGTTCCCATTAGTGAGGTGGCTTAAACTTGTCATGCCTGTGCCTGTGCCTGTACTCTGCTGCGTGCAGGACAAGGCCGAGTATCGCGATGACCACCAGCATGCCGGACGCAGTGGACATCACCTGGTTCGTGGCGAGCTTTGACACACCCTCAACAGCGGCACCGGTGACTGTCGGATCGCTAAGCATATAATAAAAAGAGACTCCCAGAATCAGCACTGCGGTAATCACCAGGATGTAAGCAGAGAAAGGGAAATTCTCCCTTGTCTCCTGGCTCAGCATCTTCTCAGCCTGCTTCTGCTTATGGTAACGCCACCTCATGTCATCAACGACAGAATCGTAAGGACGGTTATGATGCCCGAGCCTCTCCAGCCTCTTCTGGACAGCAGCCATATCATTGACCAGCCTGTTGTCAGAGCGCATCCTCTCAACCTGCAGCTTCGTAAGCCTCTCCTTGGCCTGCTTCGGGTCAGTCCCCAGATAGACATGCTTCTTGCTGCCATCCTTCTCAGTCACGTGACTGAAATGATGCGTGACCGTACGCTTCCCTCTTTTTTCCTCAAGCTTGTGCATGGAATCCCAGCAGACAAAACAGATTTATAAAACTTTAGGAGAACTACTACATGGCGAATACATCTCTGGCCCTAGAACAGGCTGAATTCACCCATATCTTCTGAATGGGCCACAATATCAGTAGAGGTTATTATCCCCACCAGCTTGCCATCATCCACTACCGGCAGCTTCTTTATCTTGTTCTGGCTCATGACTGACGCGGCATCATCGATGAACCTCTTAGAGCCTATCGTGATGACATCCCTGGACATCACTTCAGCCACAGGGCGTTCCAGGCTCTTGCTGTCTTCAGAAACCCTTTTGAGTATATCCCGCTCAGTTATTATGCCGCTTATCTCATTTCCTGACATGATGATAAGTGACCCTATATGCTCTTTGACCATAATCCTTGCGGCAGCCTGCAGCGAAGACTCTGAGCTGATATTCACCGCCTTCTTCATTATCTCCTTCACCCGCATGATGACACCGCGATTCAGAAACCTGTCAGTATTATTAATTCGTGCGGCCGGGAATTCTGCGTGGGCTGAGCGGTTAGCGAAGACCCGCAGTTGAAAGGCCGCCGCAGACGTTATATTCTCATTCTTCTTTAGAAGTGACCATAGCCGCGCGCCG